>Ga0315282_10002870_pt1 | contig 31279 bp, 28 predicted proteins | sample YL17G07_20_MG_FD_203693 | JGI IMG/M metagenome (GOLD analysis project Ga0315282, IMG submission 203693) | Sediment microbial communities from Yellowstone Lake, YNP, Wyoming, USA - YL17G07_20 | ecosystem: Environmental > Aquatic > Freshwater > Lake > Sediment | place: USA: Wyoming | collected... | reverse complement strand
TGAGGTCACTCTCCAGCGTGACTTCCACAACCCTGGCCTCAGTCATGAGCAAAGGGCGCTATTGCAGGACCCGTCTCAAAAACTACCTTACCGTCACCGGAATGTCAATAAAACCACGAGTCCCACCAGGCTCTCTTCCAGTCAGGTTTCAATCACCATCTCTTCCAGCCGGGTGGGGTAACGGTTCAGGATTTCCCCCCGGTCTTTCCGCACCACCACGGTATCCGCGTGTCGGAAGCCGCCGAAATCCGGGTCGTAAACTCCGGGTTCGCAACTGAAAGTCATCCCTTCGCGCAGGACGGTCCTGTCGCCCTCGGCGACCCAGGGAGACTCCCCCCCTGCGCCCGCCCGAACGAATGCGCCCAGGAGGTAAGGGTGACGGCCGCCGCTCCGCCCACGGCTTTCAAGAATTCACGCCGCTTCTGAGATGACCTCAAGAGCATTCTCTCCCGCCCATCGCCCCGATCGGGCACTCTCTGAAATCTTCCCAATTTGATCCCGGTCACCTAAAGGACCTCGGAAGGGCAATAGAGGATAATCAAACCTCCCGCACTCGTCAATAATGGAATGCGCCGGCTGGCGCAGACCCTACAGTGTGCGAGCCGCGTTCAGCTTGTCGTTAGGACGCAGACCTGAGAAGGTCCGCGCCACCCCCTCGAAACATGTCTCGTCTGTCCAGGGCGCAAGGCTCGCCAAGGCGACCGCCCCTACGAGGACCTCTTCCGCAGCGGAACCCGAATCAGGCAATAGGCAATGATCCCGAAAGCGATAAGCGAGAGCCACCCGCCCCAGTTGGGGACAAACGGCAAGTGATCGAGGCCGGTAAAGACGTGGGTCAATGACGACACGCCAGCCAGGAACAGCGTGGCGAGCAGAATCCCCGTGATGGCTTCGCCGGCGATGAAGCCCGAAGCGAGGAGTGTTCCCCGCTCGTCAAACTTGGCTTTTTCTTCCGGTGAGAAGTTCTTCCGCGCGGCAAACACATCCGCAGCCCATTTCATGATGCCCCCCACAAAGATGGCCGAGGTGGTCTCGAGCGGCAGGTACATGCCCACGGCGATGAGCATGGGCGAGGGCGCTTCGATCATCACCAGGGCCACACCGAAAAGGCATCCAATCAGCAGCAGCCCCCAGGCCATCTGGCCGCCCACGATGCCTTGGGCGAGCTGCGCCATGAGGCCGGCCTGTGGCGCGGGAAGCAACTTCCCGCCGATGCCGCCGCTCGCCAGGTTCGCTTCATGCAGCGCGATGATGGGCAGGAGCAGGAAGAAGGAGACGGCGGCGACGCTCAGCACTTCGACCACTTCCATCTTCCAGGGCGTCCCACCCAGCAGATAGCCGGCCTTCAAATCCTGGATCAGGCTTCCCGAAACGCAGCACGCGCAGCACACCACGGAAGCCACGCCCAACACCGCTGCAACCCCACCCAAGCCTTTCACCCCGATCGCCACCATCATCAGTGCCGCGATGACCAGGGCGGCAAGCGTCAGTCCGGAGACGGGCTGGTTCGAGGAGCCTACCAGGCCCACCAGGTAACCACCCACCGCGGCCAGGAAGAACCCGCTCAAGGTCATCACCACGGCCGCCAGGATGGCCGCGCCCCAGCTCTGGGCAAAGGAGTAGTAGATGATGGTGATGGGGATCACCAGGCCGATGATGGCGAGGATGATCCATTTGATTGGGATGTCGATGTCCAGGCGCGTCCGCGCCGCGGCGCCGTGCTCGCCCGTCGCAGAAGAAGCCTGAAGGGCCCCGCGGATGGAGCGCAGGATGGATTCCCGCATGCTGTAGAGCGTGTAAACCGCGCCCACCAGCATGGCGCCGACGGCGATGGGGCGGACCACGTTGTACCAGACGGTGTAGCTCACCAGGTCCCAGGGTGCTGTCCCTCCCGTCGCGGCTCCCACCCGTTGTGGCAGGTTAGGATCGATGAAGAGCACCAGGGGAATCAACACCAGCCACGCAATCACGCCGCCGGAAAAGTTGATGGCGGCCAGGCGCGGGCCGATGATGTAGCCGATCCCAATCAGCGCGGGCGAGGCGGAAGGCGTGGTGTAAGCCATGCCGCCAGTGTAAGCCACGTCGCCGATCGGCTCCTTCTGATAGCCAAAGTAGCGTACGACCGACTTGGGAAAATTCACAAAGAAACTGACCGAGTCCTTGAAGACCTGGAATCCCTTGTCGTCCTTGAGCAGTTGCAGGAAGGAGCCCAGGCCCATCGCGCCGAAAATGTATTTGGGAGCGTCGGTCGCGCCCTGTTGGCCGGCCTTGACGATCTCCGCGCTGGCGGTGCTTTCGGGAAAAGGCAGGTCGGATTCCACGCACAGCGGCCGTCGCAAGACGATAATGAAGAAGACGCCCAGCAGTCCTCCCGCCAGCAAGATCAGCGTGCCGGTCCAGAAGTGGCCCCGCAAGCCGGTCCACAGGCGGTGCCCGCCGATGTTCACCATCATGAAGGCGGGGATCGTAAAAATGGCGCCGGCCACCAGCGCCTCGCCCACGGAGGCTGCCGTGCGCGTCAGGTTCTGCTCCAGCACACCGCCGCGAAAGAACGGCAAGCGGAAAAGCGCGATGGCAATCACCGCCGCAGGGATGGTGGCGGCCACGGTCTGGCCGGCCTTCATGCCCAGATAGGCATTGGCCGCGCCAAACACTGCCGCCATCACGATGCCGGCCAGCACCGCCTTGAGCGTGAACTCGGGCTCTTTCGAGTCATGTGGAATGAAGGGTTTGAAAGTGGACATGGGAAGAACAGTCGAGATTAGATTTTGAAAAGTCGAAGGTCAAAGTTCAAAAAGCTGAAGAGTCAAAAAGTTCAAAGAGTCTAAACCCGCAAGCCTGGCGAGAACATAGAACATTCACCTACGCCGCGCATTTCAAAGGCACAGAAGCTCGTGGCTCTACCCTGATACGCAAGTAATGGAGCATTCGTGCAACCTCTTTTATCTCAGCAAGCAGGGGAGCTACCGCTTGTCGCGCCAGATATCCGAGGTCGGGCGAGAGCATGATGAGGTACTCGGTCTCGACAAGCGAACCCTCCGCAATGTTAAGGAAGCGAGCGTAATCCTGGCTTCCTTCCCGCTTTGATCCCTCTGCAATGTTTGTCGGAACAGAAACGGCAGCCCGTCGCATCTGAGAGACGAGTCCATATTTCTCATCAGCGGGCAAGCTCTTTGTTAAGCGATACACTTGCAGAACCAACCCATGGCTGCGCTGCCAAACCTTCAGCTCTCTGAATCTTTGTATTTCGCTCCTCCGTGGCCCGCCCCCGGAGCTCGGGTTTTGTCAACCCATTGCACTCTTCAACTTTTCGACCTTCGACTTTTCAACGTTCTTCAATCACTGCCCCGAAAGCTCCAGGTACCGTCCACCCTGTCTTTGCTTTCGACTTTCAACTTTCGACTTTCAACTTTCGACTTTTCAACTTCCTTCAATCACTGCCCCAGCAGCTCCAAGTACCGCCCTACCGCTTCGATGCCCCGGTAAAAATTGGGGAGATGGAATTTCTCGTTCGGTGCGTGGAGGTTGTCGTCAGGCAAGCCAAAGCCCATCATGACGCCCGGGACCTTCAGATGCTTCTGGAACACGCCAACGATGGGGATGGACCCGCCCGAGCGCATATACACGGTCTTCTTCTTGAAGACTTGTTCCATGGCCTCGGCGGCGGCGGCGATCCAGCGGCTCTCCGTGCTTACCACCGAGGCGGGCGCCGAGCTGATCACCCGCACCGCGGTCTTGATCCCTTTTGGTGTGATCTTCTTCACATACGCTGTGTATTGCCGGATGACTTCCTTGGGATTCATCTCCGGAACCAGGCGCATGCTGATCTTTGCCGTGGCCACGGCGGGGATAACGGTCTTGGCGCCCTCGCCCGTGAAACCCCCGCGGATGCCGTGCACTTCCAGCGTGGGCCGGGCCCAAAGCCGTTCGAGCACGGGGATACCCTTTTCCCCCACCAGGGCGATAGCGCCGACTTCCTTCTTCAAGAACTCCTTTTCCTTGAAGGGCAGCCGCTTCCAGGCTTCCAGTTCCTTGGCGCTGGGCCTTTTCACACGTTTATAGAAACCGGGAATACGGATCTTTCCATCGGCGCCCTTAAGCTGCGTGATCATCTCCGCGAGGGCCTGGAAGGGATTGGGCGCCGCCCCACCGTACACCCCGGAGTGCAGGTCGTGAGCAGCGCCACGCGCTTCGAGTTCCGTGTAAACGAGGCCGCGCAGTCCCGTGGTGATGGTGGGCAGCTCCGGCGCAAACATCTCCGTGTCGCAGATCAACGCGGCGTCGGCTTTTAACCGGTCCGCATGGGCCGCCACGTATTCCTCGATGTGTTCTCCCCCGACCTCCTCTTCGCCTTCGATCAGGAACTTGACGTTGATCGGCAGCTTGCCTTCGGTCTTCAGGAAGCCCTCGATGGCCTTGACCAGGAGGTAGGCCTGGCCTTTGTCGTCCACGGCGCCGCGCGCATAGATGTTGTCGTTGCGCACCGTGGGTTCAAACGGCGGCGAGGTCCATTCCTCCAGCGGGTCGGGTGGCTGGACGTCGTAATGGCCATAAATCAACAGGGTCGGCCTCCCCGACGCCTCCAGCCACTCCGCGTAGAGCAGCGGGTGTTGGTTCTCCTTGCCCTCGATAATCTCCACGCCTTTCATACCCATTTCGCGGAGCTCGCTGGCCAGGAACTCCACGGCGCGCCGGATGTCCGGCTTGTGCTCGGGCAGCGTCGAGATGCTGGGGATCTTCAGGAAATTCTTGAGGCCTTCCAGGTATCGGTCGTGATTCGCGTGATAATAATCAAAGATCGTGGTCGCCACGATTCATCCCCCCGTTCTCAATTTCCTAGCCCAGTGCACGTCTCCAAGTGGATAACACAACTTGAAGGCGGCCAGGGTTGGCACGCGGGGCAGTCTACACCGCGCCCCGCATGGCGTCAATTTGGAGAGAGACCCAGCCTCTTGTAGCGGCGATCTATGATCGCCGACGTGCCGCGCTCACAGAGCGCCGCTCCAGATCGAGAGCAGTCAAACCCGCCCGATGTACAACGCCTCAACAGGGCTTGAGAGATGATCGGCCCCAGAGCAGGTTACTCCGGCAGAACCGGCCGCTCGATCTTGAGCGGGGCGCCGGTCAGGGCTTTCAGGAACTGCACCAAGTCTTTCTTTTCGACGGGCGTGAGGCCAAGCGGCTTGATTCTTGGATCGAGGGTGGTATTGGGGATGCCGCCTTTGTCGATGTGCTCGACCACTTCCTCCAGAGTCTGCGCGCTGCCATCATGGAAGTAGGGGTAGGTCTCGGCGATTTCGCGCAGCGTCGGCGTCTTGAAAGCGCCCTTGTCTTTCTGGCTCATTGTCACATCGTAGCGGCCGAGATCGGGATTGGGTTTGTCCATCCCCACGCCGATGTTGTGGAACTGCTCGTCCGTGAAGTTCGGCAAAACGTGGCACCGGGAGCAATTCCCTTTGCCCATAAACACCGCAAAGCCGCGCTGGGGCGATTCCGACAGGGCCTTCTGCTCGCCCGCCTGGAAGCGGTCAAACGCGGAATTTCCCGAGAGCAGGGTGCGCTCAAAGCAAGCGATAGCCTGCGCCACGCGCTCCGGGGTGATTTCCTCCGTGCCAAAGGCCCTCTTGAAGTAGGGCTTGTAGCCGGCGATTTTGTTCATGTTGGAGATCATGCCGGGAAGGGTATTGGCCATTTCCACCGGACTCTGGATAGGTCCGAGGGCTTGCTCCTCCAGCGATTTGGCGCGCCCATCCCAGAACTGCGCCGTGCTGTAAAGCCGGTTCAGGGTGGTGGGGGAATTGCGGTTGCCGAGCTGCCCCTTGAAGCCCGGCGAGAACTGCACGCCATTCGAGAACCCGAAGTTGGGGTGATGACACGTGGCGCAGGAAACCGTGCCGTCCACCGAGAGCCGTTCATCGAAAAAGAGCATCTTGCCCAACTCAATCTTGGCGGGGGTGAGCGCGTTGTCCTTGGGGACGTACTGGGAATAGCCCTTGTCGAGCCCTAACGGGACTTTGATTGCCGCAGGGCCGGCGGCTTTCTTGACTTGGCCAAATGAGCACATGGCGGGGAGGAACAGGAGAGCAAGAAAGACGGACTGGGGATTTTTGCGCCTCATCGTATTTGCATCCCCTTTCAAGGTTCAAACGAGCCACCGCAGGAGGCCATCACAGCGTGGGCACGAATCCCGCGATGGTGGGACGAGGCGAGGGAAGACGGGAGAAAAATCGGACGAAGAACCAAGGCCCTTTCAAAAGCGATAAAGATAAGAGAACTTCACAAAGAGCCCGGCGGCCGTCGAGAGCAGGTCGCTGCGCGAGCGGCTCAGAACCGCGGCCTGGGCGAGGGCCAGACGGTTGTAATTCTCCAGCATGTTGCTGTACCCCACATAGAGTGCCGTCCCCGGATGCACCAGGTAGGTGAGGAGAACGTCTCCCGTCAGGTCCTTGGCATACTCGAGGGAGGAAAGCGTCTCGGAGGGCAGGACGTTCGAGTACTGCCCAATGAGCCGTAGAGAAAGGCGCGGGGTGAACTGGTAGTTGAATTTCGATCGAAAGATATTGTTGTTGAAAACATTCCGACCCTTCTCGATCGTGAGCAGGCGGTCTTCCAGCAGCATGTTCTCGACAGCCAGGCGCGCGGTGGGCCGCAGCGTGAAGTGAAGCGAAAGCTCATCCGCCCGCCCCAGAAAGGGGTTGAGGCCCTCGGCGGGACCATAATCGATTTGCTCGCCCCCCTCGTAATACATGCCGGCGCTGATCCAGCGGCTGCGGTGGGTATGAACGCCAAATTCATAGCGCTTCTTCAGGAAGTCGAGTCCCTCGTAGCGTTCTCGCTTATAAAGGTAGCTGCCCTGCACGAAGGTGGACTTGGTGAATTCCACCCAAAAACCGGGGTCCGCGGAATAGTCCTGGCGCACATTCAGATAGTCATACAGGAGGTTGGCGCCCAGATGGGGCTGCCAGGCGACGACCCATTTCCCCTCGGGCCGGAAGGTGTAACCCAACTGGCCTCCCACGGCGCGGTAGTCCACGCGGGGAACAAATCCGGAAGCAATCTCCAGGTCCGGCGCGCGCTGGTTATACCCCAGGTAGGAATTCCAGTGGCGCGCGAAATGGTCGAGACTGGCATGAATGGCAGTCCCCTGCTTGCGATTTTGCTCCAGGTCCTTGCTGAAGGACTTGAGGACCTGGAGATCCATGCCGGTAGTCTTGGTGAACTTCCAGCGGCCGTCCACGCCGAAGACGCGGTTGAAAGAATCCAGAAACTCCCGATTGCTCCAGATTAGTCCGAGGTTGGATTCCCGACCGAGGTCGCGGCCGAAGCGGAAGACACTGAACAAGGCGCGGTGGCCAAAAGAGGGATCATCCGCCAAAACGCTTTCGCCCGGCGACCGGTCATCCGCGACCAGGCCAGCCAGGGTGGTGCGCCCCACTTTGCCGGTGAGTTTCAAGCCGAACTGCGGGTCGGCAATGCGGCGGGTGAAGAGGACCGTCATGGGGGTATCGAAGTAGTTGCTGTTCTCCATGAAGAAGGGACGCTTCTCGGGGAAGGCTACTTCGAAGCGGCGGTTGACGGTAATCTGGGGAGTGTCCGACTCCACCTGACTGAAATCCGGATTGAGGGTGGCGTCGAGAGTCAGGTTCGAGCCCATCACCCACTTGGCATCCAGGCCCAAGCGTTCTTCCAGGCGGGCGCGCTTGAACTCCCCGGTTTCTTTGTCGAGGAAACGATGCGAGGAGAAGAAACCGTAAGGGTTAAGCTGCACGTTTTTCCCGGGGGAGATGTTGTTGAGGTTGCGCGCCTCGCCTTCCTGGATCAGCCAGCCGCTCATGGAACGGGAAATCGCCGGCCAGGTGCTCAACTCATCGTAGCGCGGGATTTCTCTCATCAGCACGATTCCCCAGGTTTGCTGCCGCTCCGGAGAAAAGCGCAGGCTTTTGAAAGGAATGGAGATCAGCGCGACGTAACCCTGGCCGGTCAGTCTGCCCTCGGAACGCCACAAGGTATCGAAGCTCGCATCTTCCCCGCGCTGGTCGGTGAGGGTGGAATCGGATTGGATCCCCAGGGGATTGACCCAGAAGCCGTAGGCGCGGCGGTGGTCGTAGTAAGTGTCGATCACCACGCCCACGTTGTCATCCATGCCGATGGCGTCGCGGGGTGTGACGTGGGCGCGAATTTTAGCAGGATCGTCGTCGTGGCAGACAAAGCCCACGTAAAGGTATTTGCGATCGTAGGAAAGGTAAGCGGTGGTGGCCTGGCTGGCCGGCTCGCCTTCCCGGGGATCATGCTGGATAAAACCACTCACCACCGCCGCGCGCTTGGGGCTGCCGTCGATCAGTTCTTCGAGCGTCATCGGGCGATCGACCCGCGGGATGGCGAGGGAGGGTGGCGGGGAAGCGTCGTCTCCCCTCCCGAAAGATGGCCAAATGAAAAACAGGAGCGCCAAGGCGCAAACGGGCGTGAGGGGAAGGGAGGAGCGCGGCGCCCTCTTACCGGCGAGAATCCAATCAGGGGTGGAACGGCGCGGCATCATTCAGGTGTTGGTAAGACTAATAGAACGAACTTGCGGCCCAGGGAAGGTCCAGCGAGGGTTCCCCCGGAAAACCGTAGATTACCCTGCTTCCAATCTCCTAGCAACACTTTCATCGATACCGGTGGGAGAGATATTTAGCCTTTCGACCCGCACCAAACCGGTCTGACCGAAACCGCGGAAACGACCGGAGCATGGAATCTCCTCTAGGGAGGAGGAGTTGAAGGGCCAGGGCTCTCCGTAGGCGTGTGGTGTTCGTAGCGATGCCGCACAACAATAAGATAATGGATGCCGGAAGCCACGGTGAGCGCCGCCGCCAGGTAGACAAACAACTGGAGGACGGCTGGGGTGACACGTGGCACGCCAGCGACAGAACTCACCGCGACGAAGAGCGTGGCCACCTGAACGGTGGTGGAGGCTTTGCCCAGAGCGGTGGGCCGAAAGGGGCGATACCCGGCGACCAGGCTGATGAGGAGGGCCGTCAGGATCATCGCCACGTCGCGGCTAATCACCAGGATGGTCAGCCACCACGGCAGCACGTCACGAAGCGCCAGGGAGAGGTAGCCGGCGGTCATCAGGATTTTGTCGGCGATGGGATCCAGCGCCACCCCCAGGGCTGATTCCTGATGGAAGATGCGGGCCACTGTCCCATCCACCATGTCGGAAATAGCCGCGGCTATGAGCACGGCGAGCGCCCCGCGGTAGCTCCGGTCCATCACCAGGATGACAAACACCGGGACGAAGACCAGTCGTAGGATGGTGATCTGGTTGGCCGGGGTGAGCACGCGCGCAGACATGGTCCCGAGGTCACTATAGCCAGGGAGGTTTCCGGCGGTCAAATGCCGCAAGAGGAAATGCCGCGTGGGTGGGGCCGTCGGTTCATGGCGCTGCCCATCAGACGCGCGGCGCCTCCAGGCCGAGATATTCCCGGACCGTCAGACCAACTTTCTGCCGGAAGCGGTCCGAAAGCGAGGGGATGGAGCCGCTGGGTTCGTCCATGGCCAGGCGTTCAACGCGATGGATGGGAAAGAAGACCGTGGTCATGCCCACGGTCGCTTCGTCCTGGTCGAGGACTTGCCGGACGAAATCGTCAAAGGAGTCCAGCTCAATGCCGCGCACGGTGACGCCAGCGGCATTAAGGGCGAGGAGTTGTCCCCACACTTTTTCCTTGGGTGCTGTCAGGCTTACAATGACAATAGAATTGACTTCCATGGTCGCCCTCGCCGTGGGCGCAAGCTGAGCCAGCGCCCCACGCTGGTGTCCATGCCCTGCCCGCTAGCCATCGCCAAGGCGGTCACTCCAAAGTGCAGATTACGCCTCCGTGTTTCATAAAGCAATGTCACCAGGACGCGCGCGCACTTCACCCTCATGGGATGACTGCGCGAGAGGCCGCCAGCATGGGCCTTGCTCCTCGCGGGGTCCAGGCCCTAAACGCCCGGGCAGGCATGAGTTCACGCCCGATAGACGCGGAGTTCGGGGTCCACGAGGAGCTTTGGCTCGGTCGCCTGTTGCACTACCTCGACCGTCGCGCCAGGAGCAAGTTCCTTGAGCACGAGCCCCTGCGCCGTCACCTCGATCACCGCGAGTTCCGTGACAATCGTATCGACAACCCCGGCGCCCGTCAGCGGCAGCGTGCACTGCTTGAGGATCTTCGGGCGCCCGTCTTTGGTCGTATGTTCCATGGCAACAATGATGCGCTTGGCTCCGGCCACCAGGTCCATCGCGCCTCCTATGCCTTCACCATTTTCCCGGGGATCATCCAGTTGGCAAGATTGCCTCGCGCATCGACCTCCATGGCGCCCAGCACGGTTAAATCAATGTGGCCACCGCGAATCATCGCGAAGGAATCGGCGCTGGAAAAATAGGCGCATCCCGGAAGCTCCGACACGGTTTCTTTCCCCGCATTGATGAGGTCGGGGGCCTCCTCGCCCTCCCAAGGATACGGCCCGACGCCCAGCATGCCGTTTTCCGACTGGAGCACCACCTCGATGCCCGGCGGAATATAGTTGGCCACCAGCGTGGGCATGCCGATCCCCAGGTTCACGTAGTAGCCGTCCTTCAGTTCCTGGGCGACTCGCCGCACGATCAGCTCGCGCTTATCCACGTTTCCTTACCGTCCGTTTCTCAATGCGCTTCTGATAGTCGCTTCCCTGGAGAATCCTCTTCACGTAAATGCCCGGCGTCACAATACAGTTGGGGTCGAGCGCGCCGAGTTCGACGAGTTCTTCGACTTCCGCAATCGTCACCTTGGCCGCCGTGGCCATCATGGGATTGAAATTCCGGGCGGTCTTGCGGTAAACGAGGTTTCCCCAGCGGTCACCTTTCCAGGCTTTCACAAACGCAAAATCGGCAGTGAGTCCGAGTTCCAGCAGGTACTGGCGGCCGTTGAATTCCCGGGTCTCTTTACCTTCCGCCACCACCGTGCCCGCGCCAGTCGGCGTGTAGAACGCCGGGATGCCGGCGCCTCCCGCCCGAATGCGCTCCGAGAAAGTTCCCTGCGGAATCAATTCCACTTCCACCTCGCCGCGCAGCGCCATCTCCTCAAACAGCTTGTTCTCACCCACGTAGGTGCCAATCACTTTCCTGATCTGCCGGGTGGCGAGCAGGTGCGCCAGGCCGAAACCATCCGCGCCCGGGTTGTTGCTGATCACGGTGAGGTCCTTCGTGCCCTTGCGCCGCAGCGCCTCAATCAGGTCCACCGGAACGCCGCACATGCCGAAGCCGCCCACCATGATGGTCGCGCCATCCGGCACGTCAGCGATGGCCGCGTCGGCGTTGGGGAAGACCTTGTTCATAATCCCAACCACTCACGAAGTGCCGCTTGCATCTTTTGCGCGTCGGACTCGAGCCGCCTTCCCACAGCTTTTACAACCAAACTTTGATGGATTGTGTACAGGCCGCGTTTCACTACAGTTGGGACATTAAGGCCGGCTTCAGCCCAACTGCTAAGGAGAAACTCACCGGACAGGAGTCCCGCGCTTCTACTCGTCAAAGGGACAAGGAAGATATCCTGCGACGCGTGCCGTGCACTCACAACAATTGCCGGCCTGACCTTTGAAGCCGACAACTCCGAAAACGGATACCGCACCAGGACGAAATCATTTTTCGAGTAGCTGGGCATAAACATCTACGCGCCTAATGTCCTTCCCGATGTCCAAGTGAGAGGTGTTCTTCACAGCGGCTCCAAGATTAGGTCGCCAGAAGTCAATCTACGTCAACTGGTAGAACGCCCGCATGTTCCCCATCCGCGGGTAGAGGGTGTAGCGCTTGATTTCCAGAATCTGTTTCAGATGCCCCAAGTCATGAAAAGCCCACTCGTTCAGGAATTCCTCGACGCTGACTTCACCCACTTGCTGGTCGCGCCCCTTGCGCTTCAGTTGCGCGGGCCGAAGTTTGCGCAGCCACTTCAGGTTGGCCTGGCACTTCCGTGTGAAAGACGCCAGAGAGCGGCGCGGGTCGATTCGATCGTAGTGCATTTCCACCACCCGCGCCTCCTGGTCAAAAGGTATGAGGGTGGGCATGTCCTGAAGGACCATGGCCTCGACGCGGTTCCGCATGGCGTGTTCCTCGACGTCGTCGAGATGCGCCAGGACTTCCTGCACCGACCACTTGCCCGGCGCCGGACGGGTCTTCATTTCCTTCGGAGACATCAAAGCGAGTTCCCGGCGAAGCTTCTCGGGCGCTGAAGAAAGAACGGCGAACACATCCCTGAGCATGATCACAACCCTCTGTATTGGCGGTCTACCTTTCCCGATGTTTCTTATCGGGATGTCCGCCGAGTCCTTGTAGCGGAGACCTGTCCCGACCTTGTCGGGATGACCGCCGTCTAACCGCCCTTGCAAATCGGCGCTCACAGAGCGCCGGTACAGACCTCGAAACGGAGTCGTCACACAGACCCCTGAAGCATCACGCAGAAAAGAAATCACATGCCGGCCTTCGGCTTCGGCAACATGGCGGTGGCCGCAGCGAAACGGTCGGGCAGCTTGGGCCGGTCGGTATCCTCCCAGTGCTGGCCGGAGATGAGCTGCTGGAGGCGCGTGTTGCGGTCGCTAACCGGCGGATGGGTGCGCTGCCAAAAGGAAGCGGCGCCCTGGTTGGTCGCCTGGTCGAGCTTGGTGAGGAACCGTTCGAGGCCGTCAGCGGGATAGCCGGCGGCGTGGGCGTACTGCGTGCCGCGGTTGTCGGCATCGAACTCATCTCCCGGGGCCAGGCCCTGGTCGATCAGTTTCTTGAGGATGCCCTTCGACATTTTCTGGAGGTAGGCGCTGCCCGGCGTGTAGGCCGAAGCCTCATCCATGCCCGCCCTCAGCATCTTGTCCCGTTCCACGATGTGCACCACATGCTTGCCCGCCACGTGACCCACCTCGTGGGCAAGCACCCCGGCCAGTTCGGACTCATCCTCGCAGAGGGCCACCGCGCCCCGCGTAATGAAGACGTAACCGCCCGGCGCCGAAAAGGCGTTGATGGCGTCCGAGTCGAGCAAGGCGAAGTGATACCGGATGTCCTGCCGCTCGGCTTGGGCCGCAGCCGTTTCGCCCACCAGGTTCACGTAGCGGGTCAGCGTCTCGTTCGCGTAGAGCTTGTAGAAGGCAATCACCTTGGCCGCCACCTCCTGCCCTACCTTCTGCTCCTCCTCGACCGTCATGGGCCTGGTGGCTTCTTGCACTTTCTTCGCTTTCTCCTGCACCTTGTCCGCGTGGCGCTGGATGCTGTCCCAGATCTGCGCCCGAGCGGTGGGAGCGAACCCACTCAGCGCGAGGACGGCCGCGAACCCCACGGCCCAAAGCAACCGACGGAAAGCCATCGTTCTCATCGTTTCCCCCTCACTTCTTGGGCACGAGATGCCCGTCCTCCTGGAACTTCTTCAAATCTTTCTCCGGAACAGAGTAGTTCTCCATTTCGCTCACCTTCCGCCGGTCGGCGGCGGTGGGCGTGGTGTCCGCGATCCTGGCGCCGTCTCCTTCTCCCACCGATTTGCTCCCTGCCGTGGCGGTGGCTTCTGTTTGTTCCGAACTTTCCCCGGTAATGGCCTTCAAGCCGCCGAAGAACCCCCCGCCCTTCTTCTTCTTTTTCTGTTGCTGCTGGTCTTTCTGCGACTGGTCTTGGGTTTGCTGGGGTTGGTCCTGCGAGCCCACGCCTGGCGCTGCGAGGGCCACCCCGAACATCAGTAGGAGAAGATAGGAAAATAGTCGTGATGCGCAGCTCATGATGCGGCCTCCTTCACAGCAACGGCCTCGGCCATTCCCAGAAGTTCGTAAACGACGATCTTCTGTTCTTTCCCCTTCACTGAAATTTCCCCGAGCGGACGAACGTGCGCCAGATCGCGGATTCGCTGGTAGGTAACATCGCTGATGACAATGGACGCTTTCAGCTCCTTGGTGGCGCTTTCCAGGCGCGCCCCCAGGTTGACGCTGTCTCCGATGACGGTGAAGTCCATGCGCTGCTCGGAACCGATGTTGCCAAAGAGCATCTCGCCCGTGTTGATGCCCACCCCGATCTTGAGCGTCGGTCGTCCTTCACTCTGCCACTTTTGATTCAGTTTTTCCAGACCCTCGATCATCTCCAGCGCCGCGCGTGCCGCCAGCTCCGCTTGATTGGGTTGGGGCATGGGCGCGCCCCAGAAGGCCATCACGCAGTCGCCCACAAACTTGTCGAGCGTACCCTGGTACTTGAAGACGACGGAAACCATCATGTTCAGATGCTCGTTGAGCGTGGCCACCACGGTCTCGGGAGGATACTTTTCGGAAAAAGTGGTAAACCCACGCACATCGCTGAAGAGCACGGTGAGCATGCGCTTCTCGGCGCGCAAGCTCGCCCAGTTGAAGTCCGCCATGATGGTTTCCACCAGTTGAGGCGATACGTACTTCAGCAGGGTTTTGCGGTACTTGCGTTTCTCGCGGCCTTCCGTGGCGTAACGCGTGAGGGTGGACCCGGTGAAGGCGAGAGTGCCGGCGGCGAGCGGGCTGACCATGGGCGCCCAGAGGTTTGAACCGCGAAAGAGCGCGCAGACGGCGGCGAAATAGGCCAGCGCTCCCAGCAGGCCCAGCAAGGTATAGAGGAGCGCCGAGTTAAAGAGGTAGACAAGACCGGCCATCAAGAGCGCCATCGCCAGCATGGCCGCTACGGCTACGCGGGGGTGAATGGAGTGGATGAAATCACCTTTCAGGAGGTTGTCGATCACCGTGGCGTGAATCTCCACGCCCGGGTAGTTTTCCGAGAAGGCGTTGGGCCGCGTGTCGGAGGTCCCCGTCGCTGTCGGCCCGATCAGCACGATCTTGTCCTTAAAAGCCTCCGAAGGAATCATGGGCTTCTGGCCATTCTCGTAAGCCAGGGCAGAATTGAAAACCTTCCACACCGGATAGTGCTTGTAGGTGTAGGCAGCGCCATACCAGCGGACCAGTGTGCGTCCCTGGTCATCCAGCGGGATGCGGCGGCCGGCAAAACTCAGAACGGAGCCGGGCTCCACGTTCAGATCGGATTTCTTGCCCAGCGCGAGCTTTGCAACCGCCAGCGGAAACGAGGGGTAATAGCCGTCGCGGAAACGGAACAGAGGAGTAACGGCTCGCACCGGACCATCCGCATCCGGCTGGACGGTGACGCAACCCATGGCCGGAACCGCTCTCAGAAATTCGTCCTCGGGCAGATCGATCCCGGAATACGCTCGGAGTTCAAGCAAGCCTTCCTGCCCCACCTGCACGGCGAAGGGCGCCAGGCGCTGCCGGAGTTTCTCACCTGCCGTGGGATCTTTCTCCCGGTAGGTCCCCCGGTTGAGGGCGAAAGCCAGCACAACGTCCGAGCGTTCCGCCAGGACTTCCGTGAATTGCGCGTCGTCGCCGGCGTGAGGGTCAGGGCCCTGGAAGAGGAGGTCGATGCCGATGGTGCGGGCGCCCCACTCGTTCAGGAAGTGAACCAGGATGGAGTACAGTCGCCGGCGCCAGGGCCAGCGTCCGAAGTTGTCGAGCATGCCCTGAGCGCCGAAGCTGGTGTCGTCCAGCGCGATGATGACGATGTCGCGGCTGGCCCTGCCGGGCTCCGTGAAGGTCCGGAAGCGCCAGTCGAGCGACTTGCGCTCCACCGTCTCGAACCAGCCCAGCCGCTCCGCGCCCAGCGCCATCAGGGCGCTGGCCAAACCCAGTGCCAGGGCTTGCACCGCCTTGGACTTGGCCCACTGAGGAAGAGGAACCATGGGGTTTGTGACCGATTCTGCGCGGCCACCTTCAGCCGGTCTCGCGCAGTTTTTTGCGCAGCTCCAAGGCTTGCGCGAACTCGCGTTCCAACTCGCGGTCGCTCAGGTGAAGTTTGAGGTCTTCGAGTTTCGCGATCAGGGCGTCGAGCGCCGCCTGAATATTCTCGACGTTGGTCAGACAAATGTCGCGCCAGACGGCATAGGGGCTTTCGGCCAGGCGCGTCACATCGCGGAAACCCGAGGCGGCAAGTTCCAGCGGGAGAAAATCCTCGGCGCCTTTTTCCGCCACGAGACTGGCGAGGCCGGAAGCGAGCAGTTGCGGCAGGTGGGAGAGAAAGGCCACGGCGCGGTCATGGCTCGCCGCGTCGCTCACGAAGGGGTGCGCGCCGAGCGCGGTGACCAGTGCGGCAAAAGCCTTCACGCGCGCATCTTCCAGATGCTCTATTCTCAGGGGAGTTAACACATAGCGGGCGTTTTCAAACAGCGTGGCCGAAGCGTTCTCCAACCCCGAGCGCTCTTTGCCCGCCATAGGGTGCGCGCCAAGAAAAAGGGGATTGTCCGCGAAGAGTTCTTGCGCCTTCCGGCAGATCAGGCCCTTGGTGCTGCCGACGTCGGTGACCAGGGCGCGGGGAGAAACGCTCGCCTTCATCACCGGCAGCAAATCGAGGATGGTGCCAACCGGCGTGGCCAGGATGGCCAGATCAGCATCTCGAACTGCCGCGACCGGGTCCTGGCAGCCCTCGTCGATCACGCCGCTGGCAAGCGCCCGCTGCACGCTCTCTGCCCGGCGCCCGCAACCCACGACGCGGCCTTGGAAGCCCAGCTTCTTAAGCGCCAGTCCCCAGGAGCCGCCCAGCAGGCCCAGACCGATAATCGAGATTCGGCGAAAGTTGGTGTCCACAAGAGGAACAGGATTTGGGATTCAGGATTTAAGATTCAGGAGTCGGTCGCGGAGGTCAAGGGGTCCGACAAACCACTCCTGGACGGCAAATCGGAAATCCAAAATCGCAAATCCTAAATGGTACGTCCCACCGCCGGCGCAATCATGCGCAACTCTTTCATCAACTGCTCGAACTGCGCCGGGTAAAGCGACTGCGCGCCATCACTCAGGGCGCGCTCAGGGTCGTGGTGCACTTCAATCAGCAGCCCGTCGGCTCCCGCAGCCACCGCCGCTCGCGCCATAGGCGGCACTTTGTCGCGACGCCCGGTCCCGTGCGAGGGGTCAACGATGATGGGCAGATGCGACAGCTTCTGGATGACCGGGATGGCGGAGACGTCGAGGGTGTTGCGCGTATAGCTCTCGAAGGTGCGGATGCCGCGTTCGCAGAGGATGACGTTGTAATTGCCCCCCGCCATAATATATTCCGCCGAGAGCAGCAATTCCTCGATGGTGGCGGAAATGCCCCGTTTCAGCAGAATGGGCTTGGAAACTTTCCCGAGTTCCTTCAGCAGGTTGTAGTTCTGCATATTGCGCGCGCCCACCTGGAGCACATCGACGTATTCCAGCATCAGGGGAATCTGCGTCTGGTCCATCACCTCGGAGACCACCAGCATGTCGTACTTGTCGGCGGCACGGCGCATGAGCTCGAGCCCCTGCGGCCCCAGGCCCTGAAAGCTGTACGGGGAAGTGCGCGGCTTGAAGGCGCCGCCGCGCAGCACGCGTACTCCCTGCTTGGACACCTGCTCGGCGACTTTTTCGATTTGCTCGGCGCTCTCGACGCTGCACGGCCCGGCCATCACCACCACCGGCGGGCCGCCCACCCCCACCCCCTTGCCGAGCTGGATGACGGAACCCTCCGGGCGGAAGTGGCGGCTGGCCAGCTTGTAGGGAGCCGAGATGCGCAGCACTTCCGCGACCCCCGCCAGCAACTCGATGTCGCGGGTGTCGAAGTCCGCCTTGGCGCCCACGGCGCCCAGCACCGTGTGACGTGCCCCCGTGGAACGGTGGATATCGAAACCCATCTCCATTAGTCTATTGATGGCGCGCTGGATCTGATCTTCCGTCGCGCCTTCTTGCATCACCACAACCATGTTCGCTTACTCCTTCCCCAGGGGCCGTGCTTCTTCCATGGAGTGCCGCTCGACTGACCTGGCCTCGTCGATGATACGCTCAAAGAGCCGGCGGATGGCCGCATCGTCCAGAGGACCGTGGTTTGACTTCACCACGTTGCGCAGGATCTCGATCTCGCGCTCCGGCTGCCAGGCGGGCAGGCTGAGTTTCTTCTTGAGGTGGCCAATCTCCACCGCGCACTGCGAGCGCTCATTGAGCAGCTTGACGAGCTGCTGGTCAATCTCATCAATACGTTTACGCCAGTCCTCGAGATCGCTCATACGGGTCTGCTCCCCGTTCCTTCTTTGAGCCAGCGGACGAACTGCTCGATCGCCGCCGCCCCGCCGATTTGAAATCGCTCCTCGATGGCGTGCACCACGGCGCTCCCCACCACCGCCGCCTCCGCCAGACTTTGCACCTCGCGCACCTGGGCGGGGTTCGAGATACCGAACCCCACAGCGAGAGGCAGCGAGCTGAAACGGCGCGCGCGCTCGACCAGCGGTCGCAGGCTCGAGGAAATCTCGCTTCGCTCCCCCGTCACCCCGGCGCGCGAGATCAAGTAAAGAAATCCCGACGAAAGCCCGGCCAGGCGCTCCAAGCGCTCGTCCGTGGAGGTGGGCGAGGCCAGGAAGACTGTGTCCAGGTTCTGTCGCCGCGCCGCCTGGACGTAAGATTCGGCTTCTTCAGGACTCAAGTCAACCACCAAGGCACCGTCCACGCCCTGGCGGGCCGCGTCGCGCGCAAAGTTCTCCAGCCCGTACTGGAGCAGCGGGTTGTAGTAACTGAATAAAATCATGGGCGCGCGCACGCAGGCGCGCCAGCGCGGCATCCACTCCAGGATCTTCTTCAGCGTCGCGCCGGACTTGAGCGCGCGCTCGGAGGCCCGCTGGATCACCGGCCCATCCGCCAGGGGATCGGAGAACGGCACGCCCAGCTCAATGACGTCGGCGCCGGCGCGATCGAGGGCGGCGAGCAATTCCCCCGTGGCTGCGAGCGTCGGGTCACCCGCCGTCAGATAGATCACCAGGCCCTTCGCTTGCCGCTCGCGCAGCTCGCGAAACCTCGCTTCAATCCGGGTTGTCGAGACCGCAGGCATAAGGGCCAGTGACAAGTGACGAGTGAAAAGCAAACGGCCTTCCTTGCTCGTCACTCGTCACTGGTCACTGGTCACTGTTCTTACAGAATTCCCGCCGACTGAAAAATTCCCAAATCCTTGTCGCCGCGCCCGGAAAGGTTGATCACCACCAGGCTCTCGCGGCTCATTTGCGGCGCGCGCTTCATGACCTCCGCCACGGCGTGCGCGGGCTCGAGCGCCGGGATGATGCCTTCCGTGCGCGCGAGCAGGCGTGCGGCCTCCAGCGCCTCCGCATCGCTGACATTGGCATACTCCACCCGCCCGGCGCAATGCAGCGCGGCATGCTCCGGCCCCACGGCGGGATAGTCCAGGCCGGCGGAAACCGAATGCGTACCCGCAATCAAACCATCCGCGTCCTGGAGAACGAACGTGTAGCAGCCATGAAGCACGCCGGGTTTACCTCCCGCGAAGCGCGCCGCGTGCTCGCCCAGGCGCAAGCTGCGGCCACCCGCTTCCACGCCCACCATCTTCACTTCGCGCTCCGGGAGGAAGTCATAGAACAGGCCGATGGAATTGCTCCCGCCACCCACGCAGGCAAACAGGACATCCGGGAGCCTGCCTGTCGCCGCCAGAATCTGCGGGCGAGTTTCCTGGCCGATCACGCGCTGGAACTCCCGCACCATCAGGGGATAGGGATGCGGCCCCAGCACCGACCCCATCAGGTAATAGGTGTTGTGAACATTCGTCACCCAGTCGCGCATGCCTTCGTTGATGGCGTCCTTGAGTGTCCTGCTTCCCGAGGAAACGCCCACCACTTGCGTCCCCAGCAGGCGCATGCGGAAGACGTTGGGCGACTGGCGCGCCATGTCCTCATCGCCCATGTACACGACGCACTGGAGGCCCAGGAGCGCCGCCACCGTCGCCGTGGCCACGCCGTGCTGGCCTGCTCCGGTCTCCGCCACCAACCGCGTCTTGCCCATGCGCTGAGCGAGCAACCCCTGCGCGAGGCAGTTGTTGATCTTGTGGGCGCCGGTATGCAGCAGGTCTTCCCGCTTGAGGTAAATTTGCGCGCCGCCCAGGTGCTCCGTCAACTGCCGGGCGTGGAAGAGCGGCGTGGGCCGGCCGGCAAAATCTTTCAAGAGCCGTGCCAGTTCGGCCTGAAACTTTGGGTCGCGACGCGCCGCCTGGTAGGCGCACTCCAGTTCCTCAACCGGATGCATCAGCGTCTCGGGAACGAAGCGTCCGCCGAATTCCCCGAAGCGCCCGCGGGCATCGGGCCATTGCGTCATTGAGTGATTGAGGGATTGAATCATCTTCTCAGATTAGGCCGTCTGGCGGTGGGCAAGTCGAGCCCGACGCCCGTCCTTTTCACCGTCACAACGGCCCTTAAATCATTGACTTACTATTCTCGGTCTGCCTCTCTGACCGCGGCGAAGAACGCGCGCAGCTTGGCGGGGTCTTTAATGCCGGGAGCCGATTCCACGCCGCTCGCCACGTCCACGGCAAAGGGTTGAACCTCGCGCACGGCCTGGCCAACGTTTTCGGGCGTCAGTCCCCCTGCCAGGATGATGCGACCGTACCGCTTTGCTTCCCGCGCCACACTCCAATCAAAAGCCCTTCCCGTGCCGCCACGCAGGTTTGGGTCAAAGCTATCGAGTAAGAACATCGTGGCGCGCAGGTCGCGGAGATCCTCGGGCTTGAAACCTTCCCCAACCGCCACGGCCACGGTCAGCGGATAGTCTTCGACCAGCTCATCGAGCGCCGGGAATCGGGGGCCGTGCAACTGCACCCCAGCCACACCCGCCTCACGGGCGATGCTCAGAACGTGCCCGGCATCTGTTTCGTCCGCGAAGACTCCCACGGTCATCGCCAGGGGCGGCAACTGTCGGACGATCGCTCGCGCCGCGGTGGGCGCAACGTAGCGCGGGGAAGGCCGATAGAAATTGAAGCCCAGCGCCAGTGCGCCCAGCTCCACCGCCAGTTGCGCGTCTTCCAGCCTCGTGAGGCCGCAGATTTTGACTCCGGTCGGCATGGCTTTGCTTCTGTAGCGGCGATGAGAGTCTGCCCGCCCTGCGCCGGACCGCCGCAAAGACACTTCGTAGGGGCGCAAAGCCTTGCGCCCCTACACCGCCTCTGGGCCCCTGGAGACCAGCATCTCTGCGTCTCCCAGCAACGCCGCGAGGGCCTGGCCCGGGTCGGGCGCGGTCATGAACCGCTCGCCGATCAGCACCGCGTTGAACCCCGCTTCCGCGATCCTCCGCAGGTCCTCCGCCGTCTTGATGCCGCTTTCACTGACAGCAAGACGACCCGCAGGAATTTTGGGCCGCAGCCGGAAGGAGGTTTCGAGATTCACTTCCAGCGTCTTCAGGTTGCGGTTGTTCACGCCGATGATCCCCGCGCCGGCCTCGAGAGCCCGCTCGAGTTCCTCCTCCGTGTGGACCTCTACCAGCGCGGCGAGGCGCAGGCGGCTCGACAATTCGAGGAGGTTTCGCAAGTCCCGATCGCTGAGCCCGGCAACTATCAGCAGCAGCGCGTCGGCGCCCGCCGCCACCGACTCATAGACCTGGTAACCATCCAGAATGAAATCCTTGCGCAGGACGGGCAGTTGCACGGCGTCGCGGACCTCCCGGAGATCGTCCAGCGACCCCAGGAAATACTTCTCCTCGGTCAGCACGGATAGCGCCGCCGCGCCCGCCGCCCCATAGCCTAGCGCGATTTCCCGACGCCGGTACTGCGGGCAGAGCAGTCCCCGCGAAGGTGAAGCGCGCTTGAGCTCCGCGATGACGCGCAGGGCGCTCCCCACCAGGGCCGCAGCAAAGTCACGGCGTTCGCCACGCGCCTCGACTTGGCGCTGCACATCACCCAGCGGGACACGAGCCCGAGCCGCTTCAATCTGCATCCTGCGCGCCGCAAGCATTTCCTCCAGGAGTGTGCCGGCTAGTTCCCCGGACATCCGCGATCATCCCTCTAGAAGTGCCGTGGTGCTCAAAGCATAAAACTTAACTGTAAGCTCCGGCAGAGAATTGTGTCAAGGATTGACAACCAAATAACGCACACCTTTCCACAACGCGAAAAGCCCGCCCCGGTTTCAACTTTGAGCGGCCTGCCCTCCCGCCTTGCGCCCCGCGGCGGGCCTGGCATCAAGATGGGAAACGCAAAAGGGGCTGCATTTTCTCCCGGAAAGCCCTATATTGAGCGCTTGCGATGTGAACTCCTCATGGAGATCGGCCATGCTTGATGTGGTGACTTTTGGCGAAGCCATGATTCGTCTCTCCCCGCCGCACTTCCAGCGCCTGGAGCAGACTTCTTCCCTCGATGTCCAGGTGGGGGGCGGCGAGCTGAACGTCGCGGTGGGCGTCAGCCGGCTGGGTTTGAAAAGCGCCTGGGTCTCGCGCTTGCCGAAGAACGCGCTGGGCAAGCTGGTGGAGAATCGCGTGCGCCAGGCGGGAGTTGAAACCGCGCATCTGGTGTGGGCTGAGGAGGGCCGGCAAGGCTTGTATTTCGTCGAATTCGGCGCGGCGCCTCGGGCCAGTTCGGTGCTTTACGACCGCACCCAATCCCCCATCAGCGCCATCCAGCCCGGGGAAGTCGACTGGAAGAAAGTTTTCGAAGGCGCGAAATGGTTTCACGCCAGCGGCATCACCCCCGCGCTGAGCGACTCGTCGGCCGCCGTCACCCTGGAAGCGCTTAAAGCGGCAAAGCATGCCGGCCTGACCGTGAGTTACGACCTGAATTACCGCGGCAAACTCTGGAAGCCGGACAAAGCCCAGGCGGTCCAGGAACCGATGATGGAATACGTGGACGTGCTCATCACCACGGAAGAAGACACCCACGTGGTTTTCAAGATCAAGGCCGAAGGCCGGACCGACGCCGCAGGATTCACCGCAGTCTCCGCCCAATCCTACAAGGAAGTGGCGCGGCGGCTTCAGGAGAAGTTCAAGTTCCAGGCGGTGGCCATCACTCTGCGCGAGAACCCGCTCGTGTGGCGGAATACCTGGACGGCCATCGCCTATGCGGACGGCAAGTTTTATGACGACGTGAAGTACGAGCTGGAAATCGTCGACCGGCTTGGTGGAGGCGATTCCTTCAGCGCCGGCTTCATTTATGGCTGCCTGGTGAAAAAGTCCTACGCAGACGCCGTCCGTTACGGCAACGCCTTTAGCGCCTTGAAACATTCGAACCCCGGGGATTTCAACTGGACCACACTCGCCGAAGTAGAAAGCCTGATGAAGGGAGCGAGCCTGCGCGTGGCACGGTGATCAGGGGCTAGGGTCTGGGGACTCGGGACTGGGGTTTGCTTCCTTTGGTTCTTTCCCTGGTTCCCAGCCCCCAGTCCCTAGCCCCGAGAATTGAGGAGAAGCACATGTCTTGGACCAGAGAGAAAGCCCTTGCGCTGATTCGTGAAATCGGGCTGGTGCCCATCGTGCGCGCGCCCTCACCCGAGGACGCCTTGCGGGCGGCGGAGGCCATTATCGAAGGTGGCATTGGCATTGCCGAGATCACCATGACCGTGCCCAATGCCATTCGCGTTATGGAGCGCGTGGCCGAGAAGTTTGGCGACAAGGTACTGCTCGGCGCGGGGACCATTCTCGATCCCGAAACCTGCCGCGCGGCGCTGCTGGCGGGCGCGGAGTTTATTGTCACGCCTTCGCTGGACGTGCGCGTGGTTGAGACGGCGCGCCGCTACAGCAAGGCCTGTATTCCCGGCGCGCTGACACCCACGGAGGTCGTAACGGCGTGGCAAGCGGGCGCGGACATGGTGAAGATCTTTCCCTGCGGGCCGGTGGGTGGTCCCAGTTACATCAAGGCGCTGAAAGGCCCTTTCCCGCAGATTGACTTCGTCCCCACCGGCGGCGTCAACCTCGAAACCACCCCGGAATTCATCAAGGCGGGAGCCGCCGCCGTGGCCGTGGGCGGAGAACTCGTGGACCTGAAGGCCCTGCGCGAGGGCAAGCTGGACGTCATCGCGAAGAACGCCCGCCTGTTCGTCGAAGCCGTGCGCGCGGCGCGCGCCACGCTCCCCAAGTAGCCTTCCATGGGCGAAACCCTCCTGAGCATCGCCCTGGTGATAGCCATCCTGGGCTTCAGCGCCATCGTCACGCATCTCTTTGCCCGCGCCATGTACATCACTTGCCCCCATTGCCATACCCTCAACGCCCGCCGACGCGTGCAGTGCCGGAAGTGCGGGGAGAAGCTTCGGGATTAGGGATTCGGGGTTCGGGATTCGCCGCATCGGATTCTTCCGAACCCCTAACCCCCAATCCCGAATTCCGATCGTTTTCATCGCACGTCGTACCGCTGGAACGCCAGCACCGCGGCGAAGAGCATGGTCAAGGTTTCGGCGGAAAGGATGACGATCCTCCACAGCGCATCGCGCAAGCCTTCAGCCACCGTCGCCTCGCGAAACCGGTACCGCGGGACGCTCGCCAAATCGAGCGGCTTGAGCGAGAGGTATCCCGGCATAAAGAACAGGTGAATACTTTCGGAGTCCGCCTGGTCGCGCCCGCGGAACCAACCTTCCAATTCGTTCCGATATTCCTGGGCTTCCTGGATGAGCAGTTCGTCGCGCTGCACGCCGGTTCCGTTCACAGATTCCGCGCCGTGCTCGAACAGGCCGGTGGGGGAGATCCCGGCGATCTTCCGCACCAGCCGGGCCTGCGCAAACTTCTGCCGCAGATATTCCTCCCAGATCTCTTCCTGCATGTGCCGGCGCTTGTTCTGCGCGACAATCGAAACCCGCTCCCAGGCGTAGTTGTCGGCCCTGCCGCCGTTGCGGCCTCGCCAGTTAGACGAGTTGCCTTGAAACTCCTGGTTGATCACGTCCCACACCTTTGAGGACTTCTGCTCGATCTCGTTCTGGGTGGGGATCTTCTGCACCTGCTGGATGATCAGCGTTCCGATGCCGGGAACCACCACAATCGAGATGACCCGCAGGAACGCCGCCAGCACCATCGAGGAAGCGGGCCGATGCGTGACGGAAGAGAGGAAGAGGCCCAGGCAGAGAAACAGCGTGAGGTAAGCGGCCGCCAGCGCCACAAACAGGCCGAGGCGCGCCAGTTCGGCCCGCCCCAGGTCGATCTGGCCGAGCAGGAGGAGCAAAAGGAGAGACACCAACATGCCCACTGCCAGCATGGCCAGAAGCGCTGCGAGGTTTGCCAGCAGTTTCCCAAACAGGATCGCGTTCCGGGAGACACCGTAAGTTTGAACCAGCTTCAGAGTGCCCCGCGCTTTTTCCCCGCTGATGGAGTCATAAACGAAGACCAGGCCAAGCAGGGAGAAACCGGTGCCCACGAGGAACGACCAATCGAGGGCTTGAAAGGATTCCAAGAAAGCATTCTGGCTGAAGACGCGCCGGGTGGCGATCATGGGCCCCCAGATGCGGATGATGAAGCGGAAGTCGTTCGGCAAACGGTCCTGCCCGCCGGAAGCCAGGAACGCGGTCTTGAGCGGCGCCTTGACCACGTCGAAGTCCTGGTTGGGGAGGCTGTCGAGGGTCTTCCGCTCGGACAATTGCCTCTCCCAGCGCCGCTGGAACTGGCGGTATTCGGTGACCTCGTTCTGATAGCGCAGCGAGAAAACCGCGCCATTCACGGCGAACAGCAGCACCACCAAGAGCAGCCCCGTGGCGAACTTGAAGCTCTGGAGTTGCTCGAGAAGTTCGCATTTGAAAATCTGAATCATAAGACACAAGAAGTCAGAAGCCAGGAGCCAGAAGTCGGGGTCGAGAGAACGGTTATTTATCGTCAGCCATGTGCGATCTTCTGACTTCTGCCCTCTGACTCCTGACTTCTCCTCTTCTCACCTCACGTCATAACGAATAAACCGCACATACGCGACCAGGAAAAGAATCAGGTTCAACCCGAGCAAGAAGGCAATTTCGGGCGCGGCTGCAACCAGCACCGCTCCGGCGCTCAGACGCAGGTACGTGAACGCCGGCAGGTCGCGCAGAGAGAGGTAGCGGCTGGTGTTTTTGTCGCGGTCGAGTTCCATCTGGATGAACTTCTGCCACTTGTCCTTATCCTTGCTCCAGGTGTTGATCACTGTCTGCGGGTCCTGCCCCGTGGCTTCCATTTCGTCGGGAGTCTTGCCGGTGGCCAGGATGGTCCAGGGCGGGTCGCCGTCGTCCGGGTCGGTCGTGAACCAGCGCCAGGAATTGAATGTCCCCTTCGTCTGCAGATATCCGATAAACGTGTTGCGACATTGCGCCGCCAGCCCGAGGAAGTGGTTGTAGTCGGCCTCTGAAGTCCCACTCACATACTTCGCCAAGTTCTCGAAAACCGCCGTGGGCGAAAGGAACGCCAGCGTGCGCGCCCAGCCCGTCTGGCGGTCCCGATAGCGGAGGTATTCCCGCCAGATGTCGGCGCGCTTGGCAGCCAGCTTCATCGTCAGGGGAATGGCCTGGCTGAAGTACTGGCTCAGCAGGTCATAGAACTTGGCGTCCCCGAAATGGCACTCGTGAGCCAGGCGCCCGTCATTGTTGTTGTTGATGGCGTAGTGGTAGAGGAACAGCGGCGCTTTTTTCTCGTCGAAGTCGCGCAGGTCCTTGAGCTGCTTCCCTGCCGCCTCCTCTTCCTTGTCAACTTGCGCCAGACGTTCGTTGGCCGCGTCAAAGACCTCCGCGCGCTTGCCCACGAAGTCGGGGAGCATCGTCGCCAGGTTGGGTACGATGGCGACGAAGAAGAACCAGATGAAGGTCGCGAACACCAACGCCACCGAGGAGCGCTGCATAAAACTCGAAATCAGCAGCCCGACCAGGAGCATCAGCGAGAGGTAAACCGCGTCGGTCAGGAAGAGCAGGCCGAGGCGCACGATCTCCGGCGCGGCGAAGTGCGCGTGTGCCACAAACCCCACGACCAGGAGGGAGAGGATGCAGGCCATCGCCGTGGGCAGCATGAGAGTGACCCAGGCGCCCAGATATTTCCCCAGGAGGACCTCGGAGCGCGGGAGGGAGAAGGATATCATCAGCTTCAACGTCCCCGCCTCGCGCTCTCCCGACACCAAGTCGAAGGTGAAGAGCAGCGCCAGCAGCCCCAGAATGACGGCGACAATCACGGTCAGGTCGAGGGCGGAAAAAACCGAGAGATACTCGTTGCCGCGATTCTCACCCTGGGCCTCGGTCTGTTCCTCATCGAGGCTGATATTGATGTCCGTGCCGAGGCGGCCTTCCAAGCCATGATTGAGAATGCTGAGCGGCTCTGGCGGGCGAACCAGCGTCGGCTGGAGAAAGGAGTAAACACCCGTCTGGGTCACCTGCTCACGGTTCAGTTTCAGCTTGGTCTGGTAACTGTCCAGGCGGGCGTTGTAGTCCAGGCTGCCGATATAGGCTGCCAGCACCGCAAGGATCAGGGTGAGTGCCGTGCCCACGCTGAAGCGCAAGGTCAGAACCAGGTCGTGGACCTCTTTTAGAACCAGCGTGCCCAGCGCCGACGGGTTTGCCAAAACCTTGGGAGGACTCAACGGAGCACCTTGTTCGAGATGCCCAAGAGCGTGGCTTCCTTCTTCACGGATGGCTTCGGGCATACGTATCCCCGGACCTTAGCTTACCCAGGTTGGACGAGCCGGGGGGGTAACGGTTAGCATCCTGCTTCCTCCACCTGCGGGCAGGGGCGGCGGCGATTTGTCGCAGCCGAATAGAACTTTCCCAAAACACGAGTACGGCACCACTTCTGGCTTGGTTCCCAAATCTGTTCGGGTTTGTCCCTCATTACGTCTCGCCTTCGAGAATGTACCGCAGAAGGCGGGATTTCGGGGTGGTCTGGGGGCCTGATGGGGGGAGGGCGGACACTTTGTCGCGTTCGGCGCTATTAATTCTCTGCTTAAGCCCCCGAACTTTGGGCTAAGATGTTGCGTAGACTCGGGTGACAAGAGCCCTTTCGTGTCGTCAAACGTTCGGGAGGCAAGGTTGAAGGCTACTGCCTTATTTCTACTTCTAATCACGTTTATAAGTCTTCCCTTCAGGGTAAATGCGCAAGCGCCCGCCGGCGGCGTGATTGGCCCCTCCGCAAACACCGAAGCGCAAAGGCTCTTGGAGCTGAAGCGCCTGGACCTGGCCTTGCAGGACTCCAAGGCCAAACGCGACCGGGCCAAGTTGCTCTATGACCAGGGGCTGGGCCCTCAAGCCAGTTACGAAGCCGCGGAGATTGCCTACCGTCAGGCCCAGGTGGATTTCCAGCAGGCGTTCTTGCGGCTGTTTGCCGAGGCCCCACGCCTGGACGTGGTCTCCGCCATCAAGTATCAACGGCCCGATGGCTCAAGGTTCGTGCGGGTCACCGTGAAGAACAACTCCGGCGTGGTGCTGGACTACAAGCTCTTCGGCATCTCGGCCACCGATGTGCAGTTGCCCGACCAGATGAAGATGCGCGAGCTTACGGAAATTCGTGTGTCACTCAAAGAAGCGGCGGGAATTCCCAACCCTACGGCCACCACCAGCCAGGGCGGGGGGATCAACCCCGGCGCGGTCATCTCCGACCCCTATTCCGCCTACATCCCCAAACTCGCTGTCGGCGAGGAGAAGACCCTCGACTTCGGCCTCCTCAAGGACGTGGACGCCCTAGTGGTCGGCCTCTATTACAACGGCCGGGAGGAAGACCGACAAATCTATCTGGAGAAAGATCCCTCGGCGAATATCGTCACCATGAGCGCGGAGGAGGTGTCGCTGGAGGCCGACCTGGGCGGCCAGGCGACTTACAACCTGCACCTCGAGCAGTTCACCAAGTCCGCCAACCCCTTCGCCCTCCTCACCCTCAACCTGCCCCAGCAGATTGCGCGCGATTTCATGGAGCCGACTTCCGGCTCACGTCTCTATCAGGTGCGTTTCCCCGAAGGCGTGACCAGCCAGAAATTGCAGATCAAGCTTTACCTGCCCGACAAGGTGGATGAGCGTATCGCCCTCGACAAGCCGCTCACCTTCTGGGCGCTGGTGATGGACGCGGCGCAGGCTCAGCAGATCGATCTCTCCAAAACTTACTCGGACGCCCAGGCGGACTCCTTCAAGTGCGGCAAGGTGCGCCTGCAACTCATTCCGCGGGGCGTGGGAAAAATCGAAGTCTCCGCCCCCAGCCTCTATCAGGAGATCCGCATCGGCGAGCCGGTGGACCTGAACCTGACGGTGAAGAATACCGGCACGCGGGTGGTGCACAACATCCACGTCTCCACTGAGAACCCCCTGAACTGGCGGACCTTCATCACCCCTGATACGGTGGCCAAGCTGGAGCCCAATGAAGAGGAGATCGTCAAGGTCAAGGTGGTGTCCCCCTCGGACGTGGGGGTAGGCGATTACGAGGTGAAGATCAAAACTGACGCCATCTCGAATAACCGCAAGGTGCCCACCACGGACCAGTCGGACCGCATCCACGTGATGGCCCCGCCCAACGTCAAAGCCACCGCCGCCCTCATCGGCCTGCTGCTGGCGCTGGTGGGCGGCATCGTGGTCTTTGGTATCAAGCTGACGCGGCGGTAACAAAAGCTTTCAGCCGTCAGCATTCAGCTATCAGCCGGGAGCTTTAGGCTGACGGCTCTAGCCCCCAAACACCAGACAATTCTATGTCGTCCAACGTCGTCACCACTTCCAGACCCATCGTCGGCCCAATTGACGCAACGGGCGAGCGGTGTGGCTGATGGCTGAAGGCACGTCATTCACCAGGAACTGTTTGGTCACTTACGCCGTATAAGGATTTAGAATAAGGTAACGAAAAGGATGACCCGATGAACCAGCCGATGATCCAAGCCATCAATCTGACCAAGCGGTACGAGGACGGGCTGCTCGCCCTCGACCACGTCACTTACGACATCCATCCCGGCGAGGTCTATTGCCTGCTGGGCGCCAACGGCGCCGGCAAGACCACCACCATCAACCTCTTCCTCGACTTCATTCCGCCCACCGAGGGCGAGGCGCACATCAACGGCATCAACTGCCACCAGAACCCGCTGGAGGCCAAGAAGTACGTGGCCTACGTATCGGAAAACGTCATGCTCTATGGCAACTTCACGGCCCGCCAGAACCTCGACTTCTTCGCCAAGCTGGGGGGCAAGGCGCACCTCGCCAAGAAGGACTACTACCAGGTGATGGCCGACGTGGGTCTGGAAGAAAAAGCTTACGAGCAGCGCGTGAAGGAATTCTCCAAGGGCATGCGGCAGAAGCTGGGCATCGCCATCGCCATGGTCAAGGATGCGCCCGCCATCCTGCTCGATGAGCCCACTTCCGGGCTCGACCCCAAGGCCGGCGCGGAATTCCTCGAACTGCTCAAACGGCTCAAGCAGCAGGGCAAAGCCATCCTCATGTCCACCCACGACATCTTTCGCTCCAAGGAGATCGCCGACCGCGTGGGCATCATGAAGGAAGGCAAGATAGTGATGCAGCGCACCCGCGAAGAACTGGGCCACGAGGACCTTCAGAAGCTCTACCTCGATTACATGGAAGCCGGCGTCGTCGCGACGGCGTAGCGCGGGTTGTCCTTCCACTCCGCGGTTCTTGGATGGGCCACTGCCCTGCGCCCCTCCGTGCGTATCCCCCTCGCTGTACTTAGGTCCCGCGCCGCCCCGCAAGTCAGGAAGACATGCCAACTGCATCCGGCCGCAGCGTTCCGTCACCGAACAGCGCCACCCCCGCCGGTCTGGTGTGGCTGATTGCCTCGAAGGAACTCCTCGATCATCTCCTTAGCCTCAAGTTTCACGTCTGCGTCGTGGCCATGGCAATCCTGCTGGGCCTTTCGGGTTTTGTCATGTACCGCGACTACCAGTTACGGTTGGAGAATTTCGCGGTGATGCGCGAGCGCGCCAAGCCCCGCCCGGGTGAGGCAGGCTTGATGGCGGTGGTTGAGCCGCGCCCACTCTCGGTCTTCGCCAAAGGCCTGGACGAAGTCATGGACCGCGGCTACACGATTACCGCCTATCTCGGCATTGAACCCCATGATCGGCAAACTTCGGCGGTCAGCCTTTTCGCGCTCTTTGCGCCGCCCGACCTTCTTTACATCGTGAAGGCGCTGCTGTCGCTGATTGCGTTGCTGTTCGCCTACGACGCCGTCAGCGGGGAAAAGGAAAGCGGCACCTTGAAGTTGGTGTTCGGCTCGGCAGTTTCGCGTGGCCAACTGCTCGCCGCGAAGATGTTGGGGGGGCTGGCGGCGGTCATGCTGCCCTTCGTAGTTCTCTGGGTTGCCGTCCTGGCCCCGCTCGCCGCCCGGCCGGAAATCGTCCTGGGCGGATCCGAGTTCTCTCGCCTCGGACTCATGCTCCTGGCGTCACTGCTTTATGCGGCCGGCTTTTTTGCTCTGGGCGTGTTGGTCTCGGCGCTCTCCCGCAGCTCCGCCGGTTCGCTCATTGTGCCTCGTTGGTTGAGAGCCGCAGCCTGCCCTCGTGAACGAGGGAGTAGACCAGCGGGACCAGGACTAGCGTTACAAGCCAACTGACCAGCAGTCCTCCAATCACGGTGATCCCCAA
>Ga0315282_10002869_pt1 | contig 31280 bp, 27 predicted proteins | sample YL17G07_20_MG_FD_203693 | JGI IMG/M metagenome (GOLD analysis project Ga0315282, IMG submission 203693) | Sediment microbial communities from Yellowstone Lake, YNP, Wyoming, USA - YL17G07_20 | ecosystem: Environmental > Aquatic > Freshwater > Lake > Sediment | place: USA: Wyoming | collected... | reverse complement strand
TTCAACTGGCTTGTTGAAGGATCTGCCACCGGATCTTTCCTCGGACATTAACAGATTCACCTCACGTCGCAGTCGTTCTACGCTAGGACAGGGAAAAGGAGCGTCGGCCTACACGCATACACGTTACGGCTAACAGCCAACCTTCCACCGTAGACCTAACTGACTCCGCCAGAAGTGCATACCATTAATAAGCGTTTGCAACACGGACTTCGAGATAGATCCGTCTGTGAGTCGTTGCCTTCCAGACGAGACTGATGTGGCGAAGATTGCGTGGGTGGTGATAACGAGCATGCACAAAGGCGCCATTGACGGAAGGGGATTGCGGGTGTGTATGCTCGTAAGAAACGACATGGTAAATGATCCTAGAGTGACACGACATGCGGAGGCCCTTGGCGCGCATGGCTTCAAGGTTGCAGTCGCTTGCACCGCCTCGGCAAGAACTGCTGTAAAAGAGAAACACGCAAGCTACGAAATCCTCAGAGCGGGCAACCGGATCACCCTTGGCCTCGAAAGGCTCGCTTTGCGCATGAAATCGCGATCGCCACTACGGATTCTCGTAAGACTCATCCAGCTCGTCATTCTACAGTTTGTCCTCTTTCGAACAGCGAAGAAGACCGAGGCAAACATATACTGCGCAAATGATTTGGACACTCTACTCATAGGCGTTCTTGCCACCGGGCACAGCGGTAGGCTCGTATACGACTCGCACGAACTCTGGACAGACATGCTCTTCACCGTGCCTGCGTTCGTCAGGCAGATGCTTCGCGCCTACGAGAAGTGCCTCATCAGAAGAGCTGACGTTGTAATGACAGTCAATGAACTCATTGGAGAAGTACTTGCATCGCGCTACTCAATCAAGGCGCCGATCGAGATCGTCTACAACTGTCCGTCCGCGAGAACTACGATACGGAATAGAAAACGACCGAGGAAACGCCGCCTCAAAACCGCGTTGTATCAAGGGCGTTACGTTGCCCATCGGGGACTAGAGAATCTAGTTCGAGCGGCGCAGTATCTGTTGCCTGACGTTGAACTCGTGTTCAGAGGATTCGGACCGATCGAGAAGGATCTTAGAGCGCTCGCTTCAGCCAGAGACAACGTTAGGTTCGTGCAACCGGTCCCTATGAAACGACTGGTTCAGACTGCACGCGATGCAGATGTCGGAATAGTCTCGTACATACCGTCAAACCTGAACAACTTCCTAGCATCCCCAAACAAGCTGTTCGAGTACATGCACGCCGGGCTACCCGTCGCTACAAGTGATATACCATTCATGAGGAAGATAGTATACGAGAACGACATAGGAGTCATCTTTGACCCCAATGATCCACACAGCATCGCCCAGGCCATTAACCAGGTCACTCGCACAGGAGAACTTAGTCGTCACAGAAGAATGGTTAAGCGAGCTGTCCTCAAATACAATTGGCAGAACGAGGAGAAGAAACTTCTGCATGTGTATGCCCGGCTCGGAGATACATTAAGAGAAGTTGGCAAGAGTCAGATAACATAACCGTGAGTGTGCCACGTATGAGTGAGATTGATGCTGTGCTAGTGATTGGGGCGCGACCTCAACTTATCAAGTCCGCTCCACTGATCAAGGAGATACTGTCCAGACACAAATGGATCCGCTTGAGAATAGTTCACAGCGGACAGCACTACGACCCAGAAATGTCCAAGGTATTCTTTCGGGAGCTGGAAATCCCATCCCCATCAGTGAACCTCCACGCCGGGTCAGGAAGCCATGCCATGCAGACCGCCACGATCATGAAACGCTTGGAAGGCCCTCTGCTGGAAGCAAACCCTGATCTGGTGCTTGTGCCTGGAGACACGAACACAACCCTTGCCGCAAGTCTGACTGCTACAAAACTACACATTCCTGTTGCTCACATTGAGGCAGGCCTGAGATCGGGCGACATGACTATGCCGGAAGAGATCAACCGTAGACTCACAGATCATTGCAGCACGATGCTTTTTGCGCCGACGCAAACCGCAATGTCTAACCTCAGACGGGAGGGCCTTGGCAAGATCGCACATCTGACAGGCGACACAATGGTTGACGCGCTAGAGACTGTGCTGCCCATTGTCAGAGTGAGAGAAAGTGCAGTCCTGGATAGATACGGGCTCCAGCCGCAACACTACGTCCTGGTCACGTTGCACAGACCGTCGAATGTTGACGACCTCAAGAAGCTCCGCGAAATCCAGCTCTCACTGAAGAAGGTGGCCTCAAGGCTCCGCATAGTATTCCCTGTCCACCCTAGAACTCGCGCGAGACTCGTCAAGCTGGGACATCTTAAGACGCCGCGAAACAGCCGCATCACTCACGCGAGCCCGAAGGGCTACATAGAGACTCTATGTCTGCTAGAGAACGCTGGGTGTCTTCTCACTGATTCTGGTGGCATGCAGAAGGAAGCTTTCATGCTGCATGTTCCATGCGTCACGCTCCGATCCACCACAGAATGGCCTGAAACACTGGCCCGGGGAGCTAATCGACTCGTCACTGACCCTAAGAGGATACCAAGGGCGGTCCTTGACGCCGCATTGGACGAGACGGTGAGAAAGCGTATCAAGCGTTTGAGGAATCCTTTTGGTGACGGACACGCCTCAGTCAGAATTGTGAAGATAATCAAGAGTAACTTGGGATGCTGAGCGAGAGAGATGTGTGGCATCGCAGGCGAGGTGCGCTTTGACGGAAAGAACAGCAACCCCGCCACAACCAAGGTCATGTGTGACGCTCAGATTCATCGTGGCCCAGATGATGAAGGCTACTATGCAGATGGACCGGTGAGCCTCGGCATTAGACGCTTGGCCATCATTGACCTCACAAAGGGCCTCTATCCCCTTCACAACGAAGGCAGCTCAATACATCTCGTATTCAATGGCGAAATCTACGAGTTCGACAGCCTCCGCGCAGAACTTGAGAGACGAGGGCACAGATTCTACTCGAAGACGGACGCCGAGAACGTGGTGCACAGTTACGAGGAATGGGGAACCGCATGTCTGGAGAGGTTCAACGGCATGTTTGCCTTCGCCCTATTGGATGACAAAGAACAACTATTATGGATCGCACGGGACCACTTCGGAATCAAGCCCCTATACTATCATCGCAATGAGAGACGCCTAACCTTTGCATCTGAGATCAAACCTCTTCTTGCTCGTCCCGATTTGCATGCACGCCCAAACCGACGTGTAATAGCGAATTACCTCCAAAACGGTCGAATAGGCGACACCGCTGACACGTTCTACGAAGACATAAGAGAACTGCGACCGGCACATCAACTCCTCATCCGGCCAAGCGGAACCGTCAGACTGGTAAGGTACTGGACACCGAGAATCTCTCGAAGCCTGAACGGCACCATCCCAGCGGAAGAGATAGAGAATACACGTCGGCTATTCTTTGAGGCAATCACAAGACAACTAGTGAGCGATGTGCCAGTAGGCACATGCCTCAGCGGTGGGATCGATTCGTCATCAATAGTCGCTACGATAAGGAAGGTTCATCCTAGAGGAACCGCTTCAACCGGCGAGTGGATCAAGACATTCTCGGCAGTCTTTCCAGGTTGCGCTATTGACGAGAACAAATATGTGCAGACAGTCTGTGAGGCTACCAATGCCGAGCACAATCCTGTTGAGCCCACGGCAAGTGAGTTCTGGCGGGATCTGCCGGATCTCATCAAGTGTCAGGAAGAACCTTTCGCCAGCACGAGTGTCTACGCTCAGTACCGAGTCATGAAGCGTGCCAGGGAACGAGGAGTCACAGTGCTGCTTGATGGTCAAGGTGGCGATGAGCTACTCTGCGGCTACATACCGCTCTACCTTCATTACTTGCTCATGCTTCGGAAACACGGAATGTATCATCGCCTGCTGCTTGAAGGAGTCCGAAGCATTGACCTCGTCGCCCCGCTCGTCAAGCCACGCATCCTTGGCTACTTCAGGCGACTGCTGAACTACGGAAAGTTGCTGGTGCAAGAACCACAATCTATGAGATCTGAGACTGAAACCGTGTCCGAGAAACATTGCGCTGCCGACAATCCCAAGGGTGGCAGTGCAGGCTCAGAGCATGTCCAGCCCGAAGAGGATGACCTCCCAGGTTTCCTTGAAGTACTTACGAGCATACGTGGTCTTCCCGCCTTGCTACGCTATGAAGACAAGAATTCCATGTGGCACAGTATCGAAGCACGTGTCCCATTCCTTGATAGGCCGTTCTTTGAGTATGTCGCAGCACTGCCACTGGACAGGAAGCTGCGTGACGGGTGGACTAAACACATCTTTCGTAGCGCGATGAGCGGCATTCTTCCAGAAGAGATACGACTGCGGCGAAGCAAGATCGGCTTCGAGACTCCGGAGAGGAAGTGGATAGAGAATGAGCTACGAGCACCGCTTCGCGACTTCTTTTCCAAGTCGGACTTGCTAGCATCAAGGTTCTACGATCCGAATGTTCCAAGAAAGCTTCTGACAAAAACTCGACTTACGAACAGCGAGGCCAACTGCGTCTGGCGAACATTGAATTTGGAGTTGTGGTACAGGATGTTCTTCGGAGAGAAAGAGAACACCTGACATGGCCTGGCATGCGTTTTGTCGTCATTGTCTGAGTTCAAGTCAGGTCTCGACTTCCTTGAGTATCCTCTCAACCTGGGAAGCTATTCTAGGCCAAGCAAAGTTCTTGCACACCCATTGCCTTCCCTGCGTGCCAAGTCTTCTGGAAAGCCCGGTATCATCGACTATCATTCTTATCTTGTTCACCCAATCCTCCGTATTGTTATTGTCAATACTCCATCCTGTGTAGCCGTCACGAATGATCTCGGGAATTCCCCCGACACGACTCCCCAACACCGGTTTTTCCATCAAGGACGCTTCCAGTATCGTCGTGGGACAACAGTCCAGACAAGAGGGTAACACGTACAGATCCGAGGCGGCAAGTAGGCTCCTCACCCCGGAAGGGTGGCCGATGCCCGCAATGAAGTGTACATTCTCGAGGCCTGAATAGGCATTTCGAACCAACGGCAGATACCTCTGCACCATGTCCTCCCCGGTAGCTATGTAGAAACGAACGCTCGGTAGTCTCGCAACAACCTCTCTGAACTGCAGCAATCCCAGAGTCTTCTGGTATACCGAGTGGTTCTGAATGATCACCGCTGCTGGGTGCTCTAAGCCAAGTCCGACACCCGGATCTGGAAAGAAAACTGTCGGATCCACGCCCTGGTAGACAACTTCGGTCGTCTTCCAAGGGAGATGCCTGAGAACCTCTCCTTCAAGCCACCGACATATCGGGGTGATAGTGTCTGCGAGAAGAAGCCCGAGCATGCCGTTGAAGTAGACTGCTGACCCTAAGAGTTTCGCTTTCGGGCGAGAGCGCTGGAACCACCCGAAGAACTCTCGCCACAGATCACCTCGCAAGTGAACGATGGTTGGGATACGCTGTTTGGCTATCCGTTGCAGGATCTTCGACTGCGATCCGTAGAGAGGACTGTCGCTGTAGATGGCGGTTGGTTTGAATTTCGCAATAGCCTCCAGAACCTCTCCTCCGCCGAAGAGAACCCCGGAGACCTTCTCAATCATCATTCCTTGACGGCTGCGTGTACTCGTGTAGGGGTAGGATGGAACAACGACCATCGATTCGACTTCGCATGAGAAGTGCTCGATCATCTTAAGGATAAACGCATGTTTAGATGAGGCGACCACAAACAAGACACGAACCATTCTCTTCACAGCCGATCTCCAAAGACGATGTGATCCAATGTCGTCAAGCCGGTTCTACGCGCACCTCTCGAGCAGAAGGTAGCCATTGCGTTCCATGACACGTTTGAACCCTGATAGCTCGAGCTCCTCAACAGGAACAACCATGGTATCAACTATGACGAAACATATTCCATATTCGCGTGACAAGGTGCTTAGCGGGGTTGTCAGGACGGGAAAGAAAGCCGCGATTTTCTCGTATTTCCGCGCGCTCATCGTGTAGAACACTCTCTTGCCAGAGAAATATGGGATCGCATAAGTGTGTGAGGCCGGTAGACAGATGACACCGTCTTTGCTTGAGTTCTTCAAGTAGGTGAAGATATCCCGGAGTAGAGACTGATCATCACTCCGATTGTGCACCCGCGCCCTGTTCCAGCTCCTCACTATCTGGATCAGCGACAACACGGACACCACCGCAACGATAGCTACCTTCCACAAGGAAAATGACTCGGAGAGTAACATCGCACACAACATCGCTGTAGGGAAAGCATTGTAGTCCAAGAATTGGCTCCTGCCCGGATAGTGACCGAGAAACTTCAGATACGTCGCAGCATAGTAGAACACTAGTGTAAAAAGAGACCATTCTACGAGCAACCATCTCCATGCTGACCATACGCCCAAGAAGGGCACAAGAACGACAACGAGCGAAAAAGGGTTGAACGGGTTGATGCTCAAGAGCCAATAGAACGGATTCACCTTCTTCGTCTTCCACCAAAGTCGTCTCAGGAATGAATCAGGGACCCCTTCCACAACCCCAGTAGCCCTAGGTTTTTCATGTCTTCCAGACGAGGCGACCTTGCCTAGGTAGTCCGTACCGTACTCTTTGTAATGTCTCAACCAGAATTTGATGATGCCAAGATGCCCTTGCGCAATCTTCACGTAGAATCCACCCGAAAAGAGAACAGCTCCCGCGACTATCGCCATCAAGAGAACTATTGGTAGAAATGAGAGACTGGCCACCGCGACGGACACCAACAATAGGTACAGCACCTGAGTCGCGAACTTGTGTGACAACAATACGAGAATCCCACCTGCAACAGTGCACAAGAGAAACACGGATTGCCCCAACGCGTAATACAGTACTAGACTCGCGAGGGTAGCGTTGAACAGTATCATTCCGAATGATCTGGTGCTCAGAATCAGACTCTCCTCAAGAACCACGGGCGTGAACGAATATACTCCTGCGCCGATCACGCTCAATGCAACGTCCCCTGTCAAACAATACGCCACAAGCAGCAGAAGCAACGCGTTGACGCTGTCCAGAATTGGATTCACGATCCAATTGCATCTTCTAAGCAAAGACGAAGGAAACAACGACAGGAAATAGAAGAAAAGCGGAGGGTAATCGTGGTCTCCTGGTATCAGAAAGTAGTTCGAGACGCCATTGTATCCTCGGCCCTTCTTTAGCTCATCAACCACAAGCAGGATCGCCCAAGCATCGTGGCCTACGAATGGCCTGCCAAGCCTAGGAAGTACTCTGATACTGAAGCATACCAGCATGATGACGGGAGCAACTATGACAAGGATGACGTCCATCGCTATCCCTTTGCAACCTCGGCGTATGACATCGCATACACTGCAAAGTGTTCTCTGACAAAGCTTTGGGTGTTCTTCCCGATATCTTCTCTCAGCGTGCGATCCGAGAGCAGCCTCGGCAACGCATCAGATACATCCGCTTCGTTGCCTAGCATTACTAGCACTATGCTGCTCCAACTCCTCAGTCCAGGGTCTATGAAGTTGCCGTCATCCGCGGATGAGAGAACAGCCTTTCGACACGCCATGGCCTCCAGACTCGCCAGTGAACGATACCGGCATGAATGTGCCAACCACGATATCTATTCGCAGGGCTTGGTGCGTAGAGTAGCCACAACTCCGATGTCAATTCCACGACTCAATCCCAGAACAAGTCCGTCCGCGCTTGCTTTAGAAACGACCGGCGCTGTATAGGTGCCATTTCCTGTTCAATCTTCTCGCAATCCATTCCTTTTCTCTTCCTCTGATTTGTGCGGATACCGAAAGACAATTTCCAGGCAAGATGGAGGATGGCAACTCGTACATTCTGTTTCGATAATCCGTTTCAACTCTTCGTGCACCTATAGAAGACAAGGGGGGTCTTTGACCATTGCGTGCACGAGAAGCCCGCCCTTGATGCAGCTTCGACAATCTCTTCGCGATTTCTCCATCTGTGAGGACCTTCTGGGAGTTTCAGGTTGAGCATTTCAAGAGCTCTGAGTACCAGCTCGTACCTCTTGTCTGCTGTGCTTAGGAAAAAAATCCCTTCCTTCGCCAGAATTCTGTGCGCTTCTTTGATAATCTTGAGCGAAGGCAGGTGTTCCAACACATCGAGGCAGAGAACCATGTCGAAACAGTCATCTCTGAACGGAGAGGCCTCAATGTCTGCAAGAACATAGTCAGGGCCTTTATGCGCCAAGCGCAGAAGCTCCTCCGACAGTTCCACACCAACTCTGTAGCCCTCGAGCCATGACAGCGCTAGCCCGGTACCGCAACCCAAGTCAGCTATTCGGTGACCTTTCGGTTGCCCAATCGACTCCCTAATTCTACGTAGGTAGAAGCCACGCTTCCTTTGTTCATAAATTCGGGCGATCTCATTGTAGTGTGCGCGTACATCACGCTTCCAATCAGTGCTCTGTTCTAAGAAACGGTCGCCGATCCAGATTTCCTGGAGAAGGAATTTGGTGAATGTCCATGCCATCTTCGTCGTGCTAGCATATCGTGTTCCTCCAATCCTTGATCCTTCAACAGTTGGGATCTCGCCAATCTTCATCCCCAGTTTCGCGGCACGAATAGTCATCTGAAACTCGGCCTCATGATAGGGAGAGTCTATGGCCAGTCTATCCCAAGCATGTCGGCGGATTGCTCTCAAACCATTTGTGGAATCCGTAACTCCGGCTCTCCAGACGATGTTGACCATGAAAGTGAAGAATCTGTTTCCAAGCCACCTTATCAATAGGGGATCATCGGAGTCGTCGCTGTGACCGCCTTTCATGAAGCGCGAAGCAACTGCGATCTCATTATCTTTCAGCTTCTCGACCAGTCTTGGAATGTCAGCAGGGTCCTCGTTTCCATCACTGCTGAGAAAGATCACGTAGTTGCCTGTCGTTTGAGTGACTCCCTCAATCATGGCGTTCCCTCTCCCAAGATTCCGCTGTGGAATGACTTTGATCCGTTTGCTCTGAAGGTATTCGAGAGTACCGTCAGTCGAGTGGGCATCGATCGCTACGACTTCGTCAAGAATGTGGAACGGGATCCTGGGGAAGATGGTTCTGAGACCTTCAAGTTCGTTCCGTGTGAAGATTATGAGAGAAGTCCTCAAACGGCGTTCTTTCTGTACCAAGATATGGTCTCTCTCAGTCCTTCTTCGAGTGCTATTTTCGCCTCGAAACCAATCTTCTCCCTTGCCTTGCGGACGTCAGTCTTCCTGCCGAGCTGGCCCAAAGGACGCTTTTCGTCAAAGACGACTCTGACGTTCTTATTGCCTGATAGTTCAAGGATGAGATACGCTAGGTCTTTGATCTTGATCTCGCGACCTGTTCCTAAATTGAGAGGGTCGGCAACGCTGTACTGCTCAAGAGCGAGCATCATGCCCCTAGCAATGTCTCTGGCATGAATGAAGTCTCTTGAGACTTCGCCCGTACCCCAGACAACGCAGGGGTTCTGCTTCTCAACGGCCTTCCTCACCAGACCCGGGATCACATGAGAATTCTCAGGGTCGAAGTTGTCATATGGGCCATATGCGTTGGTCGGCCTCACAATGGCTATGTCCATGCCATGCTCTTGGGCGTAGGCTTGGCATTGGAGTTCCCCCATTCGCTTCACCCATCCGTATGATGCGTTGGTTGACTCCGGAGGTCCCTCCCAAGCTTTGTCTTCGCTCAACAAGGAGATATGGCCGGGATAGAGACATACGCTACTTGTGTACAGATATCGTTTCACGTCCTTGAGACGAGCAGCTTCGAGCATGTTCGTCTGCATCAGCATGTTGGGCGTGTACATTCCGGCTGGGTGGGCCTTGTTTCGCCCCACCCCTCCGACAAAGGCCGCCAGGTGAAAAACGTGGTCTGCATCTCCAATTGCTTCGATGCAGTCTCCCAGCTTGGTCAGGTCCCCCCTAACGCACTCTGTTTTATCTGGGGGTATTTGGAGAGGGCGGCTGTGAAGAACTGTGCGAACCTGTGCGTGGTGTGCGAGCAGTTCTCCTATTAGGTGCGAACCAACAAGGCCAGCGCCGCCAGTAACGAGTACACGTTTTCCGTCAAAGAAGCTCATACGAGTCATTCCCAAGGAACATAGTCAATGGAGCCTTAATTGTACTCGCAGCCAGTATCAAGCTTGACGAGTATGTTCTATTCAATGATGCTAGGGGCAGTCTATTACGCTTAGACACATGATTTGCAGTGGGGTTTCTTGGATTAATGCACCTCAGCAGTTGCCGTGCGAGGAGTGGATCGGGATCTGTCAATCTGGAATGCCTGTGACCCTATGTCACCTTTTTTGGTTTCTTGAGCCTACAAGTGCGCTCCTGTATCTCCGAGACCATTTCGACCTCATGGCTCTGATCGTCGACTTGCAGGCAATCTTGGTGTTCGATACCAAGCGGCGCAGCCTCTGAAGGGGGCCTTGAATGTGACTGGATGCTTCCTGATCCAGTGGACGGTTCGTCTCAATCCTTCCTGAAGCTCCACCTTTGGCTCCCACCCGAGGACTCTTTTCGCCTTCGAATTGTCGCATACGAGTCTATCCACATCATAGGGTCTAAAGCGAGACGGATCATTCTCGAGTGAGAATTCGCTTCCAACAACACTGGCTATATATCTGGCTAGGCGAATGATTGTAACGTCTTCACCTGAACCGACATTGATTACTTCACCAATCGCATCCTTGCTGAGCGATGACAGTATGATTGCCCTCACCGAGTCTTCCACGAATGTGAAGTCCCTTGAGCTATCCACGTTGCCGAGTTTGAGGATGCCTTTGCCCTCTAGCAGCTGTAGGGCTATTTCCGGAACTATGTAGGGTTGAGTGATATTTGGACCGTAGCTATTGAAGAGGCGCACAATTACCGAAGGGAGCCCGTGCTCCCTGTAAAGCGTGAATACAGTCCTGTCGGCAGCAAGCTTACTGACAGCATAAGTTGATCGAGGCAGAGTCGGGTGGTCCTCGGCCATCGGAACTGTTTGGGCCGTACCGTATACTTCAGATGATGAAAGGTATACGAATCGCTCGACCGATTCCGATTCGATTGCATGACGCATCAATGCAATAGTGCCTTCCACATTGACCCTGAAGAATTCCTCTGGGTTAGCATACGAATCAGGTATGAACGGCAGTGCCGCAACATGGTACACAATCGCTTGGTCCTTCAAGGTTTCTGCAACCTTTTCCTTGTCGCAGATGTCTCCCTCCACTATTCTGACAGGCAATCCGGCCAAGTATTCTTTCTTGCCCGAAGCAAAATTGTCAAGCACCGTGACAGCGACACCCCTCTGTACAAGTTGCCTCGTCAATTCGGATCCGATGAAACCGGCTCCACCAGTCACCACTGCTCGGAGGCCTTTCATGCTAGCGTCGGTCACAAATCGCACCACTCGGGGCATAAGTGCAGAGTGCATATATAGCCAGCGACAAGAAGCCGACGCAAGACCAACACGTGTTGGCAAGGCTGTCTCCGAATCTCGCCATCCGTGCTAAAGTTCCGAGCGATGTCCAGTCTTGTGATTTAGGTTGAGCCCTTGCAAATCCCTGCAGAGCAGTTGCTCTCAGTAAATGCTATGTGTCCGAGTCACTCGAGCCCCAGGGAGTCGGTACCCGAAATCCCTCAGCATTGACCCGTAGTTGGAACCCAAGCGGGGCGGAAGATTGCTGAGCAGCGACCACACATACCGTGACAGTTCACTTGTTGCTTGCGGTTCCTGCGGTGGGGGTAAACTCGTGCAAAGGCGGATGCTGATATCGGACCTGAGCTTGAAGTCGACAGGGTAGACACCAACCAAGCGATAGTTGCCAGTCGGGTTTAGGCCGATCTCTTCCAGCTGGCGGTTTGCGGTGTCACAAAGTGATTCTTTCTTGATGATTCCCCCGCCTGGGAGCGCCCATCGGTTACGGTAGGGATAGATCTTCCTATACCCCAGCAACACGTGGATGCTGCTATCGACCCGCCTATAGGCGATGACATCGACACAGGCGATTGGAACACTCGCGAGAATGGTTCTCCAGATCTTCTCTGGAATGTCTTTTGCTATTCCTCGCCGGAGTCTGGATTTTACTGAATTATTCTCGAAACTGTACGAACTCACATGTGAAGCCAGCATTTGGATGCGCTGGTCGGACTATCCGATCATCAGAAGGCCTAGGTATTTCAATGTCTCACCCATGCATTGCGCATAGTCAAGCCGATATGCACAATATCAAGCAGCCTGCCAGGAATCACCCCAGCACATTTCGAAGACTGCACAGGGTCACTATCGGTGACTACAATTCGGATACCTTCAGAAGAAGGCATTCTCCAATACGGAGCAGGCGGACAACACAGTTCGTGTACAAGCTCTTGCATCATGACAGGCTCTATGCAAGTCGAAGGTTACCCGCAGCTTCGACAAAATCAGAGACCCGGTGGTACCAATCGCATATCTTAATAGAATTGTTGTCATCGGAATGGTTGGCGTACGTGAGATGGCTCACATGAATCTAGGTACGGCCCGACGGGCACTAGGTACGTGGATGATCCCTGTGCTGGTCGCGCTGCTAGAAGGTCTTACGCATTTCGGCAGAATGTATAGTGACTCAGGCGGCTACGTTAGCATGGTCAAGTTACTCCGCGGAACCGCAGGTGTCGAGGAAGCTCAGGTCATACACTGGCACGGGATACTCAGACCAGTCGTTCCGACTCTGGCTCTGCCTTTGTCATATCTGATGAGCTACAGAGATGCGATCGCCACCGTCAACCTTGGATTCTTGCTCCTCGGCACATTGTTTGTGTACCTACTCACAAGGAGGCTGTTGAACAATCGTGGAGCCTTCGTCTCTGCAGTATGCTTTGCATCCGCGTTTCCCAACTTGTTTATCGGAACAGCCGTTCTGACTGACGGGCCAGGATATGCGCTGGAAATCATTACGCTATACTTCCTGTTGTTTGTTCTGGGAGAGAAGAAGGACTTCAGAAACGCGTTGTTCGCCGGCGTCTTGATCGGTATCGGAGGCCTGACCAAGGAAACGAATCTGATTGTCATACCAGTCTTTCTTTTCCTTCGCTTGCTCCTCCACAGGGACAGACTAAACATGTCAAGCGCGTTGCTTGCCGCAACGATAGGCATCGCAATTCCGCTCGCGTGGTCTCAATTCGTAGGTTTCGGCTACCTTGCCTTCTACGGTCAGGGGCTTGCCTTCCAAACCCCAGGCTACAATGGACTCCTTCTCAATCCTAAGCTCTTTGCTCTCTCAGCCGCGTATGCCTTCGGTCTTTGTCTCCCTTTTGCATTCATAGGATTCTTCAATGTTGACGACGAAAGGTTCAAGACATTCTGTGAGATCCTTCTATCGGTTGGCATTCTTCTGGCAATGTGGCCAACAGCTCCGGAGTACAGGTTCACTTTCCTAGCTTTCCCAGCGGTGCTTCCTCTTGCGGCGTCGGGAATGGACAAGGCATCAGAGGTCCTAGCCAGAAGGCCGTGGTTAAATAGGTTGAGCCAGAGATCTTGGCTGGTTCTGTTTCTTCTCGCTACCGTTGCCCTCACGAATGTGGCCAGTTTCAGGTTGTACTTCAGAACACCGTTGTGATAGTAAAGTCATGTTCTGATTCTCGAAGTTCCGACAAAGGCGCCTTCGAAAAAGTCACAGTATACATGAATGTTGGCGGATAACGAGTGCCAGTGAATAACAGCCTCTTTCCCCGTGGCCAAAAACTGATAGGGGGTATCGGTTCACACCCGCAGGCCCAAGACTCCTAGTACTGGAGAACGGATTGGATCGTACGCCTTGACCAGAAGTGAAAACAGAGTAACGATTAGAAGCGGAATGTAGTCCCTTACCCCGATTACTCTCATAGAACTGAACCGGATGTCCTGGCATTACAAGAGTTAAGTTCATCTACTGCCGGACCTCTCCCCTCGCGCTAGGTGTCCGATCGTCAACCAAAATCGAGAAGTTGTCAACATGAGTAGACAGATACGACTCATAGAACCCGTGGTCGGGTCAGAAGAAGAGCAGCTAGTGACCCAAGTTCTAAGATCAGGCTGGCTCAGCGAAGGACCGATGACCAAGAAATTCGAGGAACTTGTCAGAGATTTCACTGGAGCAAAACACGCCGTGGCTGCCACCTCGTGCACCACTGCGATGGAGATGGGACTGAGAGCAATGGGGATAGGACAAGGAGATAGAGTTCTCATTCCGGATTTCACACATCCCGCGACCGCCGATGCGGTTCTGGCTGTGGGAGCGAAGCCGGTGCTCATTGATGTCGACCTTTTCACCTACAATATCGATTGCGATGAGATGCGCAAGGCCGGCAAGAAAGCTCGAGCAGCCATTCCGGTCTCGTGGGGCGGATATCCTATGGACAAGAAGGACTTTGATGGCCTGAAGAAAGATTATGACATGCTCATCATGGAAGACGCTGCGTGCAGTCTTGGTTCCGAGTGCCGCGGAATCAAGACCGGCACCATGGCGGACATCACATGTTACAGTTTCCATCCCAGGAAGGTCATAACGACCGGCGAGGGTGGAATGATAACCACTGACAATGATGAATACGCAGAGAGAGTCAGGAGCCTGAAGAACTTCGGAGTCGGCAAAGTTGGAGCTGAGATGCACTTCCTCAGATACGGAACCAACTACAAGATGAGCGACATCCTGGCGGCCGTAGGCGTTGCACAGATGGGCAAGCTTCCCAAGATCATCGAGAAGAGAATCGAACTCGCGGGCACTTATGACAAAGTGCTCTCAGAAGTAGATGGCATCAGACCTCCTAAGAGAATCGGCGAAGTGAAACACATCTATCAGACATACGCCGCCTACGTAGAGGTTGAAGGAGCCAGAGACAAGCTCATGCAGCATCTCAGAAGCTCAGGTGTGGAGGCTCAGATAGGGACCTATGCCTTGCATATGGAACCCTACTACCGGAACCTCGAGCGGCAAGGAGATCTAACGAACTCCAAGCTCCTATACCAGAACTTGTTGGCGTTGCCTATGTGCCACAGGATGACGAGGGAGGATCAGGAATACGTGGTATCCCTGATTGAGAAGTTTCTGAGAGGATTCGGACGCTGAATCTAATGAAAGTCCTTGTCTTCGGAGCAGCAGGTTTCGTGGGAAGGAACCTGGTAGAGAAGCTCGCCAGAGAAGACGAACATGAGTTTGTGGGATCCGATGCAGTTGAAGATCCTTTCGGCAACTCCATCAAGTATCTAAGAGTCAATGTCTTGGATAGGGATCGTATATTCGAGGCGGTGAGGGGAAGCGAGGTAGTCGTACACCTGGCCGCCTCACCTTTGGTTGCTTCGCTAGAAGACCCAACAAACAACATGAAAGTGAACGTGGAAGGAACGCTGAACATCCTCGACGCTGCCAGAAAACATGACGTGAAGAAGATCGTCTACTCTTCCGCTTCGTCCGTGGTTGGAACCCCGAAGTACAATCCGGTTGATGAGGAGCATCCCTGTAACCCCAAGACTGCTTATGCAGTGGCGAAGAAGACTTGTGAGGACTACCTGAGAGTATACAACGAGATGTACGGGCTTCACTACCTAGTGTTCAGGTTCTTCAACGTCTACGGACCATGGCAAGGCCAGAAGAGCGGTGCTCTCATTCCGAACCTCTACAGAAACCTGACCGAGAACAAGGAGTTCCAAGTATACGGAGACGGATCGAACACACGAGACTTCATATATGTTGAAGACGTGGCCGACTTCTGCTGCTCAGCCATCAAGGATCCTGTGGAGAACATGATTGTCAACATGGGAACTGGGCATGGCACATCGATAGTTGAGCTGATCAATCTGGGGTCCAAAATGCTGGACGCAAAGCCAAAGATCGCATTCAAGCCGCCCAGACCGGGAGAGATAGGCAATTTCGTTGCGGACACCAGGAAGCTCTTCAAAGTGTTCGGGAACAGATCCTTTACTCCGCTCGAGGAGGGATTGAGGAGGAGTTTCTCATGGCTCCGTCTGCACACCTCGTAGGGAACCCAAGGCGACAGACGCCTTCAGTGGCGCACACTTTTAAGAACGATCAGATTGAAGTTCGCATCATAGAGAATCCCAATATCGATACCTGTGCGGCACCTCGGCCAACAAGAGTCCGCAATTCACCTCGTTGACACAGTCCCCGCGACAGACACCGCCGATATCCCTTCGGCCTGGCGCATGTCGGGACAGCCTTGGGACATCGACTTCCCTTCCCGAATCCTTCTGGAAGATATCAAAGCCTTGGCGGAACTGATTCTGAAGGATTCATCTCTCTGCGTGGGTTTCTCGGTTCTGACTGGATTGGACCGTCCGAGATCATAAGATATCGTAATCCAGCGCAGGCTGGCAAGCCTGCCCATCGCCAGAATGCAGCAGTCAGTCAGCCAATGATCTACTTCATGAGTCAGTCGCAAGTCATCAGGTTCGCGGAGGAAGTGCCCATTTGTTGAGATCGCTTTCCTCAAAGAACGTTTCTTCCAACCCGCGCACAACCACACCAGTCTTGTACGGGAACCGAGGAGTAATGTCCTCACCAAGCACATGTCTTCTTATCAATATGTCTGGTTCGTTGAAACCAACCATAGCCCTTATTGAGGTCGTGCCTGAGAATCTGGGATTGACTTCAAACACGTAGACCTGCCCCTTGTGGACACGACACTGAATATTGATCGGGCCGCAAGCACCAAGAGCCTTCGCCAGTCCTTCGCATGGAGCGGTGACACTGGGAAACGGGCCTATCTCCCCTTGGGATACGCCGGTGCTTACGGATAGGTATCGGCCATACTCGGCCAGGCCAGTTCGATTGGGAACCCTTATCCGGCAGCTCAGCGACGAACTCAAGTCCCGTTTAACCCCAATGGAGTTCAGCAATGCTCCGTTCATATCAGACAGAACCCCAACCGTGAATTCCATCTGAGGAGTGCCGACGTATTCTTGTACAATAATCTCTGGGCAGACCTTTGAATTCAGCAGGTATGTCCCGAGCATCTGGAGTTCCTCTCTACTTTGGGCGATGAATGTGTGAGCACTTCCGCCACTACCGACTGAAGGCTTCAGGATGGCAGGAAAACAAGACCATTCCTCGACATCTTCAGGATTCCCAAAGACTCGAGTGGCAGGATGCAGGAAACCATGACTCTCCATGAAACGAAAAGTCTTGGACTTACTCATACAAGTCTCAATAACACTCTCAGGGTTGATGGGCAAGAATATTCCCTCTTTCATGAAAACATCTCGATTGCGACTCATGATAAGAAGCTCCGGTTCGGAGCCGTGGAATAGTGCCTTCACTCGGTGCTTCTTGCAGATCGCAAGTATCTTTTGAACATACTGAGGATCACGTGCTGAAGGGACTATGTAGGGATGATCTACCTCTTTGAGACCCTTACTGTAAGGTGACATGTCACACCCAACAATGTCATACGACTTTTCCCCCAGACGCAGGGCCTTCAGGATCTGTTCCCCGTGGCCACCGCCCCCAATCCCTGTTACCATGACGGGTATGCTCGACTTGCTTCGTGAAGTCAATCTTTGTCGGCACAGCCGTATCCACACTTAGAAATAAGACTTGTTTCCCAATTCCAAACACTAGCATCAGTAGCCCGATCTTCATCGCGAAGACATCTTGTCTCGAGATTGGCGCGTGAACCTCGCGTCTTCTCGTCCTCTCGACAAAATCCTCATGACTTCACTTGCCACGGATCCCTTGCCACATGAAGCTAGGAGGGCCTTGGTATTCATCGCTTCGTGCAGTATCCTCGCTGAGTTAGACACAGTATCGTAGAGTGCGCAACTAGCCATGTTTCCTATGTCCCTCGGGAGCCCGCACGATCCTGCATTCAGCCAGAGCACGCCTTGCTCTTTTCTCACGAAGGCACGGTGAGTATGGCCCATGACCACTGTGTCAAAGTCAGCTGACTCTCCGGAGGAGGGTGTCTCATCTTCATAGAGATACCCTTCCAGGCAGTTGTTTGGACGTCCGTGGACAAGGAGTATGCGTCTTCCTTCAGCCACTATCTCACGTCTGATTGGCCACTCATCAGCTATCAATTGCCTCATTCTCGAAGATGTCGCAGATACCAAGGGTCTCAGACGATAGATTCTTTCGTCCTCTTCGAGAATCGGAAGCAGGCCGAGAAGCATTGCCTCGTGGTTTCCTTTTATGCATGGGATTCTGCGCTTCAGTAGCTCTCTCAAGACCTCGAGACTGTGAGGCCAATACCCAACTGCGTCGCCGAGGAAGTATATCCGCTCAGCCCCCTCTTCACGTAGGCGAGTATAGCACGGACGAAACCCGAATGGGTTGCCATGAGCGTCTGACAGAAAACCTAGGAGCATCCTGTTCCCTCACAAGCCGGCAGTGTAGTGATTGACTGGAGCTGCTTCAGCTGGGCAATACATCCTGCTCCGAATCGATCTCTTCCACACTCCGGCGAGCGCGTGTCGGGGATGCCATGCAACAATCGCGGCATTAGGCTACCTCAGCAACAGATCCTGCCATATGGTTATCATCACCCGCCCATCTAGCGAAGCCCTCAATTGATTGGCTATCCTCTCTCCGAAAGCGCGAGACATTATCAGAATCTTATCAGTTGGATCCTCGATGAGTTTCGGGCGCGGTTCTATCGGTATATCAAATCCCGGAAAGTAGGTTCCATGCAGGACGGAGTTATCATCAAAAAAACGCAAGGTCGAAAGATCGACTTCTTGCCTGACCATCCACAAGGCGTTGATAGCTCTTCCTGGAACATAGATCCCAACCGATTCTCCCTTTTCGATTGCCTCTCTCAGATAGTTGAGAAATCGTTTAAGGGCAATATTGGCGGCACGTCTATAGATTGCCACCTTTCTTGACTCTTGAGGGAAGCTTGCATCGTCAAGCTCTCTCGCTGACGTATCCTTCCCGATGCCATACAGAGCTCCACAAAACGATGATTTTCTCACCTCAAGGCCAAGCCCAACGCTCTCCAGCAATTTGCGCAGCGAGCCGGACGTGTAGTAGTTCCAATGCTCGTGAAGTAGAATGGACAGATCACCGATCGTCATAAAGGGTTCGCAGTCCGGCACGGAAAGCACGATTCTTCCACGTTCGCTCAGGTGTGTTCGCACGTTCACAAGAAAGGCTGACGGCTGCTCCATATGTTCCAGCACGCCGTACAGAACAATCAGATCAAACTCACCACTGATTTCTTGCGATGGGAAGAAATCTCTGACTATCGGAACTTGAAATCGCTTTGTGCCGTCCTGTCCATGGGGTCCTGGTTCCACACCAACGACATCCGCCCCTAAGTTCTTCAAACGGTACAAGTAATATCCAGTGCCGCACCCTATCTCAAGCACTCTGGCTCCGTCAAGGCGAGACGCAGGTATGACGCTTGTAAGGAACGATAGAAAATCCTCGGCATATTCTCTTCCTATTCCGTGCTCATTCATGGTGCCGCTGAGTTCAGAGCCCTTCAAGTATGCCTTTGCAAGAACGCCAGATACCGCTTTGTTCCTTACCTGAGTCATTGTTCCCGTCGCTTGGTCAATATCCAAGGCGAAAGGCAGCGAGTCCGGGAGACTAGGGCCATTCGTTGGCACACTTAGAGGTGAATAGAGGAAAGGCAGAGTTCCCAGTTTCCAAGGCCAATCCGAGGAGTCGATTTGCTTGTTCATCGGTTTCGGCTCGTTGTTGCTGCTCATGAGATCCTGATAGTCAATCCCATCGATTGATTCTTGCAGATCTCAAGCCAGTTGTAGCAACGATCTTCTCAATACATGTTCCGTCCTAAGCGATTCTCCAGCGTATTAAGTCGCTCCTGGAGGACGCAGTTGAACAGTTGCTCCACCTGAGTGATCTTAACGAGCGCGCTTCGTTGACAATACCCGACAAGATGCGTCTATTCTGGTTTGTTTTGGTATTGGACTAGAGCACGTATACCGTCCTCAAGTGGAACCAAGGGGCGCCAGCCAAGGATCCTTTCGGGTTTACCGATGTCAAACGAGGCTCGATAGTTCTCTTGTGGATCTGACCGCCCAGACGCAACGACCTTGCTTCTTGTCCCAGGTATGACGCGTAAGACAAGCTCCGCCAGCTCCCGGGTCGAGATTGGATTGCCACCTGCAATATTGAAGATCCCATTGGCACTCTTGGCAGACAACGCGCAAACGACAGCGTTGCCGACGTCAGAAGCCGCGGTGAAATCCTGTTGTCGGCTACCTGTGCCATCGAAGGTCAGATCAAGGTTCGCCAGTGCGCGTTCGACAAACACCCATAAGACTGTTCTCGTGCGCTGGCCTGGCCCGTACGGTGCGCTCACACGAAAGATAGTTGATTGATCAGGCAGTTCGCTTAGCATCTTTCTCTCTGACTCAGCTTTTGCCGCCGCATAGGGCCCAATCGGAGAGATAGATGCATCCTCAGTCAGATTCGAAAAGGTGCCAAGCCCGTATACACTAGTGCTTGACATATAGAGGAGATGGCAGTTTTTTCTTTGACAGAGCTCTATTATTCGACGATCCATCAGAAAGTTCAGTTGCGCCGCTCGGGCTGCTTCATGACCGTAGAATTGTCTTGGCAAGACTGCGGCACTGTGTATGATTGAATCAAGTTCGATGGAATCCAGCATACGCACCGTACTGTCCTTGAGCAGATCACCCTCCAATGCGTGCCAATCCTGACTCGCGGGTCCGTCGTCCAATTTTCTATACAGAGCTGTGACGGAATGTCCTTTCTCGGAAAGCGCTCTTGTGACATGAGTCCCCACTAGGCCTCCGGCCCCAGTCACCAAAATGTTACGGCCCACCTTGCGTTCCTCCCTCAGTCCCCATGTTGGTCCAATCCGCCTGTGGAAAGCTAGCTGGTCCTCAATCTAACCATCCCCCAAAGGCCTGTGAGAGTGATTCTCGCAAGCCCTCAGGGGACCAGAGCCCTTCCGCGAGAACTCTGACATTTTGCGAGAGTCGACTACGTAGCTTCTCATCGCAGACTAAGCGCAATACCTGACTCGCCATTCCTTGATAATTGCCCGATCGGACCAGCAAGGCAGTCTCTTCATGTTTCAATAGACCTTGAATCCAGTCGAAGTTGTAGGCCACTATTGGAAGTCCGCATAAAGCCGCTTCACGAAGAGCCGTGCCCGTCAAAGTAGAGACAAAAACGTCCGCGTCCAAGAGATGTTTGGGCAAGTCTTCATTTGGAATACTCCCCACGAATTTTATCATCCTTTCAACACCCAGCTCCCTGGCCAGTCTCTCCAAGCGCGTCTTCTCGGGACCCTCTCCGATGAGATTCAGTCTGATTTGGATTCCATAGTCGCAGAGCTCCTTAGTCTTTGCCATCATTCTTACGAGATCTTCGACCAGTTTCTCCTTGTGAAGCCGACCGACATATACTAGTACGAAACTGCCACTCTTGCCAATGCGCCTAGAATCTCTTCCACGCCTTGCTCGCAGGTTCCGGAAGAACCCATTTGATGGCAATTCATCTACTATTGTATCAACGACAATCAATTTGCGTCGGGGCAGTCGAGAAGACTGCAGCCAATCCGCGAGCTTCCCGGTGTGGCGTCCTGCCACTATGTAATCAGCAGATGCGAAACTGAGACGGACGAACAATCTCTCAAGCCAGATCGGAAGAGAACTCGACATTGACAGGCCACTGCTCTTGTAGATTTCCTCGGGGATACATACCGGCATTAGGTATGTCCTTGCCCCAATCAGAAACCTCACCAGTCTGTTTGTCCACCAAGAATACACCAAGTCGGCAGTGAGATAGATGGTCGGCCTCACTTCTCTAGCAAGTCGATAGATGCGATAAGCAGCTAGGACGATGTTAGTCTTGTTGCTTCTTCCGAATGCAAGTGACACCAGCGAAGTCTTCCCAACTGTCACTGGTTCGTGTGGTTTCCCGGTAATGTATGCAACATACACTCTTTCGAAGTACTGTTCGTAATGGCGTACGTACCATACGTTGCCCTTCCTAAGCATTTCTTCAAGAGTCGACGTGCTGACCAATAGAAGCGTCTTTGCCGATCCGCCCTTCAATTGCCCAAGTTGCATCTATGCCTCAGCCCATTGCCATCGTTCAGTTCTTCTCAGCTGATCGTTGCACGTCATTTCTTAATCATACTGCGAGTCCAGAAAGCAGGAAACCATTACTTGAACGAGAGGAGATCACTTGGACTTGAGGGCCTAGGCGCCCTGAGCGCGGACACAAGCCATTTCCCTTTTGAGGGCGGCCACATACAGTTTGGACATCATGATACTCTTCTCGCACGAGGCCATGGACTCGAAGCCTAGAGCAGAGAGCTCAGTTCTCTTCTCGGGGACCCTACATACCCACCTCTTACGAGGATGACCATCTTCTTGTCCAACTCATCCAACTCAATCTTCTCCGAGTCCGTCATTAGTCCATTCGCTTCCGAGAGCCTGCGGAGCAGTCTGAGCATTGACAGCATTACGGGGAACGAAGCTTCTCTCGCGTACCCTGGCGGGAGCTTGTAGTTGTAGGGGCTTGCCTCGTTTGCTATGTCCGCTTCGCTAGTGTATAGCCCACTTCGCTTCATGTGCACCCATCCGACGATCACGGCCAGTGGTACGCCCACGGTCGTGGCAAGTATTCCGAATTCCGTGAAATGTGGAAAGACATCAAGTAAGGGAGGGGCGCTCCTGATTGCTAGGTAGTACACTGTTACGAGCGTCGACGCATATCCAAGAATGAATGTGAGGTAGGTCGAATATCCCTGCCTGAAGTAATACCATGCACGATAAATCGACTTGGAACTCACGATCATCCGTGGATTCACTTTCTAGGCACCCCACTGTCCTGACACTGCCTGACAAATAAACTGTGACCCTTGACGTGACGGCCGTTACCGACCCTCTGGCACACTGTAGTTTCTATGAAGCCCGTATGACCATGTGCTGAAACGCCACATGTCATCCACGCCACTTGTAATTGCTTTGATTCCTTAAGTGTTCGAGGCCACTCTTTCAACATAACTGATTTGGACGCAGAGACTGCCTTTTTTTCAGCCCAAATGGCAAGCCAACATCGCATGGTTCCGCATATCGTCGGAAGACCCGGTATGTCTTAAATGAACCTTCGTGATAAGGCGAGCCCCGGGAAAGGCACTTGGGCGAGATTCAGAAAGAACTCTTGAACCTGCATGAGAGACTCAGAGAACTGTTCAGATCCAAATGGAAAAGATCTGTCCCATTTCACGAAGAAATCGTCGGAGACAGAGCACGCTGGGAGAGGGCTCGGTTCCTGGGCTTTGGGGAAGGCACCAGTGTCTACGATAGCAGTTACATCTATGGGGACGTGAGAGTGGGAAAAAGGACTTGGATAGGGCCTTTCACGATACTGGACGGAACCGGCGGTCTTGAGATAGGCGACTACTGCAGTATCTCAACCGGCGCCCAAATCTACTCCCACGAGACGTCGGACTGGGCACTTAGCGGTGGAAAAGCGAAATACACCTATGCACCTGTTTGCATCGGGAGTTGTTGCTTCATAGGTAGCCTCGCAATCATCAGAATGGGTGTGACAGTTGGCGATCATGTTCTCGTGGGAGCCCACAGTTTCGTGAACAAGAACGTTCCGAGTAACTCCATAGTCGCGGGATGCCCCGCCACGATAATCGGCAAAGTTGCGGTACAGGGCGAAGATGTGACCCTGACGTACATGAAGGATAGAGCCAAGTCTTAGCGTGACGACATTCGTGCTGAAGACCCGAAGAGATCAAAGAGGAGTTGACGCCTCGCTAGGCGAGATCGCCATTAGTCCTCCCATGCAGCGCTTCAACAAATGCGTTCCCATGGGACCTATCTAGTAGCGTGAGTAGACACCGAAACTAATTGAAGAAAGACACTACAGATAGCAGATGTGGCTGCTCAATGGAACCTTTCCGCAAAGACCTATTGGCAATACTTGCCTGTCCGGTATGCAACTCGCAGTTGCACCTAGAATTCTTTTCAGCCACGCGCAAAGATGGTATATTCCGATGCGACAACAATCATTGCTACCCCCTCATCAGTGGACTTCCTAAGATATTGGTCGGCGAACTCAGTGGAGACTATTCCCAGTTTCTCAAGCTCTATGGAGACGAACTGGCCTCCAGAGGCTTGTCACTCCAAGTTGCCGTGCGTGAAAGATGTGAGAGCAAGCAGGTTCAGGAGGCTTTCCGTGACAAGTGGGCATCTAAGGATACCATGGGCATAGCCGATTCTTCTCCGTATAAGGGGTTCATGAGAAGTTGGATGTTGACCAAGTACGGATGGAGGGACGAGGCGGGTTTCAGCAAGGCGCTTAGCGACAAGGCGCTTATTCTGGATGCTGGCGCTGGTCTCGGAAGAGAAACAATCAATCTTGCCAGGGCTGCAAGGAATTCGGTTGTTGTGGGCATTGAGTTCTCTGACTGTGCTGAGAGTGCGCTGAGGAATGTCTCATCAGTTCAGAACGCGTGGATCATACAGGGAGACATCATGAGGATGCCCTTCAAGGAAGCAAGCTTTGACTTCATCTTGAGTGAGGGTGTTCTACACCATACACCAAATACCCGTGAGGCGTTCGCGAAATGCTGTGGAGTCCTGAAGCCAGACGGCGAGATTGCTTTTTACGTTTATAGAAAGAAGGGGCCGGCAAGGGAGTTCACTGATGACTACGTCAGACAGATCATGCAGAATGCTTCACATGAGCAGAAGTGGCGCATTTCTGAAAGGATTACCAGGCTCGGCAAGGCTTTGTCGGATTTGAAAACGAAAGTCACAATCTCGGAGCCTTTCCCTGAACTGGGGATACGCGCCGGTGAACAAGACATCCATAGATTCGTGTATTGGAACTTCCTCAAGTGTTTCTGGAATGATGAACTACCATTCCAAGAGAACGTGATCATTAATTTTGATTGGTTCGCTCCTGAACATGCGCACAGGCATACGGAAGCCGAGATTCGAAGCTGGTGCCATGAGAACAACATTCAAGTTGTGTGGTTCCACGAAGAGGAATCCGGGTACAGTGTAAGAGGGGTCAAGAAAGCGCAGACTGCTTTGAAGTAGCCGCACCAGACTTGTCTACGCCAACGAAGGCTGCGAGTACAGGTTTACCGACGTATCAGCCTTGCGCCAATACGTTTGACTTGCTGTCCAGTTCCAGGATCGTAGTCTCCTCAATCATCGACATATTGTGGCGCTTGGCCTTCCCCCTGTTACTCCAGCAGGTGCAGACAGGTTGGCGTGCAAACCTCACGATAGACGGTTCTGACCTGCCAAGTCTGCATACGGCGCCACCAGCTACAGAAATGTGCAGCCTTTGCATTCCGCGGGCACGTCGCTAGACAGCAGTCGTGTCCTGAACGCAACGAACTTGCTGTTGTTCCAGATCGCGTTGTAGGCGTCCTCGGTGAGGTCCCCGAATTCAATATCGTGAATTGCGCAGCAAGGACGCACCCTAGCGGTTTCCTTTACCACAAGATACAGCCACGGCTGATTGCAGTTCTCTCTGATTCTAGGCTGTTCCAACTTCGGTAAGCCTATTTGAATGCCTAGATCCTTTGCCATAGCATCCGCCCTCACGAACAGTCTCCGCATTTCATCCTTTTCCTCCTCTGGGGCACGTCTCAGCGACTCCGACTCCCTAGATATTCCGACATCGAAGGTGTATTGCATGTCTGAGAAGCTTATCGAATCCGCTCCTACTGCGGAGCATAGCTTGATCATTTCTTCTACCTGATGGTAGTTTCTTCTCATCAGTATGGAGTTGACGTTGATCTGCAGTTTCGACTTCTCGCTGTCTCTCCGCTCGACCAAGTTTTTCAGGTTCTCTGTTACGTTCTCCAGTCTTGCGCCAACCCGGATCGATTTGTAGACTTCGGGATCAGCGCTATCTATCGATACATGTAGAGCATCCAGTCCTGATCTGAAGATCTTTTCGATGTTCTGCTGGTTCAGGAGCGTTCCGTTCGTTACAACAACCGATCGTATCTTCCTTCTTCGCGAGTACTCTATCATCGCGAAGAGATCCTTGTGAAGAAAAGGTTCCCCTAGGCCGGCTAGTTGTACCTCCCTAAGAAACGGGAGTTGGTCCATGATTCTGGTGAACATCTCATACGACATCTCGCCTTCTTTGAAGTTGGGATCGTTACGCGGACACATTGTACATTTTAGGTTGCACCGAGCCTCGATCCCCATTGCACAGTAGAACGCATGGTAGGGCACGTGTACAGGAAGCTCAGTTCCAAGTAGTCTTCTCGAAGCTCTGTAGAGGAAACGATTGTGGATCTGGTGAACATTCGAGTCTGCTAGGGAGCGAAGCCGACTGTACAGGTTTGACACGTAGCTGCGGGATGTCGGATTCGTCTCAGTCATATCAGAACAGTCCTATCCAATTGGCAAGTGGTGTTCGATTTTCGTAGCGCAACCTGCAGTCGTCCTCCTGTTCTTCAACATTTCGGACCACCACCAAGGTCCAAGAGAAGTGGTGGGGAAACAACCCTCGGTCGGACCAGCAGTCACAGGGTCTCACAGTGAGTTTATCTCAAGCTTGGGCTGAGCGAGCTGGTCCAGCATGTACATTCTGTACCATATCTCAAACGCCAACAGATCCCAGATCACGATGTAGTGCTTGATGAGGTTCATCGAGGCCTTGTGCTTCAAGACCTCGTCTATGTACTTCTTCTTGACGTATCCTCTCTTGACGGCGTAGCCCTCAGGCAAGACTTGGCTTGCATATTCTCCTATCTCTTTGGAGAACTGCATTCCGACGGTTCCGCCGAAACCTCGTTTTTCCTTTCTCAGGACTCTGTCGGGAAGAACGCCTTCCATAGCCTTCCGGAATATGTACTTGCCATGCCCGTCTCTGTACTTCATCGCAGCAGGGATCTTGAGTGCGAGATCAACCACTTCATTATCAAGCAGAGGAACTCTGGCCTCTATCGAGTTGGCCATTGACATTGTATCCTCTACATGAAGGAAGTCGTCGGGCATTTTCACGCTGAAGTCAGCCAGCATTATCTGGTCTATGAACTCAAGATCATTCGAGAAATGCTCATCGAACACGCCGCGAACTGGAGGAAGTCTTGTTGAGAGCAGCCGCTTTCCGTAGATCTTCCCAAGCGATTCTTTGTCGAAGACCTCATCGAGACTCGCTACTAGCAGGTACAGCTCTCGATTGTCTCGGATGTGCACGATTCTCTTCAGTTCATGGATGTGTTCGATCTCGAAGATAGACCCATACCGCGAAACATACTGCGCCAAAGCGGCGGTATTTCTGCTCGCTGTCAGGGCAAGTTTCCGCGGGATACGACTTCTTTCACGTTCCACGTCTTCGGCGAATTGATATTTCCACTCATATCCGCCAAAGAGCTCATCGCCACCTAATCCTCCGAGAAGGACTCTGACGTGCTTGCTGGCCTCTCGCATTATGTAGTACGGATACAGGTTCCGCTTTGGCATGTCCGCATACCAGATCATTCGAGGATATTCTTTCAAGAGATCCTGCTTGGCGACAAGCTTCTGATGCTCCGCGCCATATTCCGCAGCTACCGAAACGGCATCCTCAATTTCGTCGGTAGCTTCGCCAAATCCCATCGTGAACGTCCTGATGGGAGAATTGCATACCTTCGAAGCAAACGCTAGGATGGCGCTACTATCCATCCCGCCGGAGAGCAGGATCCCAAGGGGCACGTCGCTGATCAGATTCCTTTTGACAGCACTGGTGAGCGCTTCTCTGATCTTTGCAACCAAGTACCCCTCGGAGAATCTCCCAGGCGTAGGATCCGGGACCCAATATCTTCGGATCTGGATCCTGTTTCCTTTGATTTTCATTAGGCTGCCCGGGGGCAGACGGTATATATTCCTGAACAGAGTCTTGTGTCTGGGAACGAATCTGAGGTTCAGATAGTAGTGGAGGGCTTCCAGGTCCACGCTTCTCTTGATCTCGTTGTACTGTAGTAGGCCCTTGATTTCTGAGGCGAAAAGAAACCGGCCGTCTCCTAGCCTGGTGTAGTACAGTGGCTTGACTCCACACCGGTCTCTAGCCAAAAGCAAGGTTCGCCTCTTAGCATCCCAGATGGCGAAGGCAAAGATCCCGTTGAAGTCGAGACAGCAGTCATCGCCGCGTTCCTCATAGGAGTGAACTATGACTTCCGTGTCAGAGTTCGTCTGGAACCTGTGACCGAGTCCTTGTAGCTCGTCTCTCAGTTCTTGATAGTTGTAGATCTCGCCGTTATGCACGACTAAAATGGACCTGTCCTCGTTGTAGATTGGCTGGTGTCCTCCCTCCAAGTCTATGATGCTGAGCCGAGCATTTCCAAGCGACATGTCACTATCGTCAAAGTATCCTTCGTCGTCTGGTCCTCTGTGCCTCATCGCGTGGCACATGTTCCTAAGAAGAGCGGGATCCCCAAAGTTGAAGCCGGCTATTCCACACATATTGTGAGCCTCGTATCGTAATCGTTGATAGTCAGGGCATAGATGACGGCGGATGATGTTATAATACGATGTGGGTCAGGCCGACATGATTCTGCCATTTGCGAGGAAACTCAAACTCATGGCCGTCACGTCAGCCATCCTGCGTCCCCGGCTGCGTGGTAGCTTATTCCTTGCTGTTTGAAGTTGAATTTCTTCCATGTCTCCTCCACGTTGTCGAGGACCAGTTTGCAGTTGCGCAGGTTCTCGAAGAGGGCGGCTTCAGGGATCGCGCTGTACGTTCTGTGGCCCGCGGTGACTATGATGGTATCGAACTGTTTCAGGCCTGTGGGAAATTCGAAGGCTTCGACTCCGGTGATCTTTTCTATCTCCTCTTTCGAGTAGTAAGGGTCATGCACCCTCACATCGACATTCCTTTCTTTGAGTCTCTGCACGATCCCTAAGGTTGGGCTGAGGATGTGGACCTTCAGGTCCCCCTTGTAGGACAGGCCCAATATGCCGACTTTCCTGGCACCTTTGGCGACTAACGAATCGGCTACCGTTTGCGGCTGAGCCTTGTCCGTCTCCACGGCTGCTTTCAGTATTGAGAGTGTCTCCGGTCGTTTCGTCCCTGAGAGAACGTACTGAGAAGAGAGAGGGATGCAATATCCCCCGGTCCCGAAGCTGGGATGGTAGACTCCAACATTCCATTTGGTCCCTACGAGCCTGAGAACCTCAGTCATGTCGATTTCAGGATATGCCAGTGAGAGCTGGTTGGCAAGAGTAATCTCCACGTGGCGATAGGCGTTCTCGATGCTCTTTATCATTTCAGCGTGCCTGTGATCTGAAGCCGGCAGGAGCCTGTCGCATATTATCGAGAGCACATCTACCATGAGTCTCGTGGTCTCAGGAGTAGTTCCGCCCAGCACTCTCGGGAGATACTTGAGGTTTTTCTCAGGGCTTATGAACCAATCCCTCCTCGGAGCCACCCCCGCGAGAATGTCTCTTCCCACCTTGAGCCGTCCCGACTCCAGGGTCGGTATCACAAGCTCGTCAGTCTTTCCAGGGGTGAGAGTGGACTCAATTATCACGAGCTTGAGGTTGTCTGGCCGAGCATCTTCACTTGCTATCTTCTGCATAACATCCCTTAGCGCCCCATCCCATGGCTTGTCTCCCTTCTCTGTCGGTATCGCGATCATGTGGACAGCGACTTTCGGGTCCAGAAGTTCATGCCAGTCGACGGTGGCTCGAATCATGCCTGTATCGACCAGAGGCTTGGGATCGAATCCCAGCCAATACTCGAGGTTTGGTACAGGGACCTTCCCGTTGTTTATCGTCTGTACGACTGATGGATCAATGTCGGCTCCAATGCATTTCACGCCATTCGCTGCGAAGTTGGCCATCGTTGAATAGCCTATGTAGCCGGTTCCCCACACCCCCACTGCGACGTCACCTCTCAGAAGCGCCCGCCTCAAGCTTGTCCCAGAACTGCCCATTTCGTTCTGCCTTTGGCTCCTCGCCTCGGACTGCGGCCTCATAAGACTTCCGCCAACGAAGCTCAATTTCAATCCAGGAGAGCTGCACTCGAATTCGCATTGTGTGTTCGATTGATCAGAACGCTTATTCCGATCTCGAGGCCAACCAATCAACCGGTCAATGAAATCCCGCTACTGGGCTAATTCATGAGAATGGAGCATCTTCGCTACTTGGCCTGTCCGGCTTGCACGCGAGGTCTTCGGGTCTCCAAGGTGAGTAAGCAGAGAGGTGATCGCATCGAGACTGGCGCACTGCACTGCTCGGCATGTAGCAGGACATACGAGATTGTTCGACATGTCCCTCGATTCGTGCCGATGAAGAACTATGCCAGCACATTTGGCCTGCAATGGTCCAAGCATGCACGGACACAATACGACACCTACACTGGTTCAAGCGTTTCCGCGAGACGGTTCTTCGAGGAGACGAAGTGGCCGAGAAGAATGGAGGGTCAGGTCGTCCTCGAAGCTGGGAGCGGTTCCGGCCGGTTCACGGAAATCGCCGCCTCAACAGGAGCGACAATCGCTTCCATGGACTACAGTCATGCCGTCGACGCAAACTACGCCTCCAACGGAGAGAAGGACAACGTCCTGATCGTCCAAGGTGATGTCTACCGGATGCCATTCAGACCGAACTCCTTTGACAGGATCTTCTGCTTTGGAGTCCTCCAGCATACTCCAAGGGTGGAAGAGGCGTTCAGAAGCCTCACAAAGTACTTGGTGAGAGGCGGCAGCTTGGCCATCGATGTCTACCGCAGGCCAACCGGTAAGGAGCGTCTGTTGAACACGAAGTACATGGTTAGGCCCGTCACGAAAAGATTGCCTTCAGAGATGCTCTACTCATTCTGCAATGCATACGTGAACCTGATGTGGCCGCTGACCAGCTTGATCCACAGACTACCTCGAGGAAGCGCCATCAATTGGAAACTACTCATTCCAGACTACAGAGGAAAGTATCCTCTACCGGAGGGAATACTGAAGGAGTGGGCAACGCTCGACATGTTTGACATGCTCTCACCAGCTCATGACAATCCGCAGACCTTGGATGCGGTGAAGAGGTGGTTCCGCGATGCTGGCATGCCGAAGGCGGACGTGCATCTTGGATACAACGGCATTATGGGTCGTGGGACGATGGGTGTAGCAGAGTGAGAACTGCCGATTCCTGAAACAGATCCTGAAGGCTACAGTATTTTCATCAGTTCCTGCTCGAATCTTTCCGCAAACACCGTCGGGTCTCTTTCGGGGGGCACTTCTTGGATCCTCTTGTCGTTGAAGATCACCTGCAAGCCGGAAAGGATCGCTTCATCGACCATTCTCGGCAAACCATCCTCAGTTGTCATGCGAACAAGCCGTTTGTGCCTATTGTACACGTCCACTATCTGTTCGTAGCGAACGAATGGAATGACCTCTACGTTGCGCAGGTCGAGTCGGT
>Ga0315282_10002868_pt1 | contig 31287 bp, 27 predicted proteins | sample YL17G07_20_MG_FD_203693 | JGI IMG/M metagenome (GOLD analysis project Ga0315282, IMG submission 203693) | Sediment microbial communities from Yellowstone Lake, YNP, Wyoming, USA - YL17G07_20 | ecosystem: Environmental > Aquatic > Freshwater > Lake > Sediment | place: USA: Wyoming | collected... | reverse complement strand
TTGAGTGATTTTACTCAATGTGCTGAGTAAATCTACGGATGCCGGAGGACATTGTCAAGTAAGATGTGGGGATATTGGAGGAGACAGAATTCAGCCGGTCAACTCTCAGCGATCAGCGTACAGCCACTGATGGGATCAGCGACCGTCTCAGCTTTCACGTCCTAACAGCTGACGGTTCGCGGTTCACCATTCGGGTAAACAGTAAACAGAGGCCAACGGTTCACTATCCGCTTTCAGTGCGCGATACTTCGCGACAAACCGCTGAGAAGCATCTGCGCCTCTACGAGCTTCTTTTGTATCCGAGTTGGAGGGCGATTTCGACCTGAGTGTCAATCTCGCTCAATGACGCTTGGGCCATATTCATGAAGTGCAACTTGTCCTTGTTTGTCTTCCTCGTAAGACCTTCGGCGATATTTGATGGAACCGAAACCGCCGCTCTGCGCATCTGGGCCGTAAGACCGAACTGCTCTTTTGAAGCGTTTCTCATACGTTGTTTGTTCGATAGTCGCCGGCCTTCTAAATGCGAGTAGTAAGGCAACGCCCAGGGCAGCTCCAAGAATATTGAGGACGATGTCGTTGAAGTCAAGATAATTCGTCACAACGGGATTCATGACAAACTGAAGGAATTCATCCACGAAGCCTGCGAACGACGTGACAAACAAGATGAGAACCTCGCTCCGAAGCGAGAACCCCAGAAGCAACGCGAGAATGGCGTATTGCGGGAAATGAATACGTTCTGCGTTGTTGACAATGAGATATCGGTCCGAGAGGTACATCAAAACGAGCAGCACGAGCCATATCATCAGGTGATACAACGACTGAGAGCGATGAATCCGGGCAACTCTGACTCCCAGCAACACGAGACCGGCGAGAACAACGATCGTGATAATGTCAACCGCATGTTCGACAGAATAGAATCCCGCCGGAATGAGAATCTCCTTCTCATAAAGAGCCGAGAAAGGATGGTGAGGAAGCGAGACCGCAAGGAAATAGAGAAGCGGGACCAGCCTCTTTGCGCAGGATAGAATCGACGTACTACGACGCCCGTCTTGGGGCTCTTCCGATCCGTGGGCCGGAGACATCATCATGAAGTCGTTCGTTGTTTCAATGAACGCCAACTCTCGAGCGGTGACGCGATGCAATTGAACAAGAATTGCGCAAGGTGCCCGGGCTGTTGCCTGTTGACCCACGCCCATTTGGCAAGACTTCTCAAGACCAAGGAAGCTCTCAAAGGCGACTTCTTTAATATCCCGTCGTACTCACCACTTCTCAGCTCCTCAAGTCCATACACCCAGTTGAATGGAAGAAATCCGTAGTGGCGCCGGACCATCTCCGCGGTAATCTCGACGTGCTTCTTCCTCAACACCAGGGATTTGCTCTGGACGTGGAACCTGTTGTGGGCCCACTGGCTGGGAACGTAAACGAATTTCCAACGTGGATTTTCCTTTTGCGCCAAGCCGCACCGAATCCAGAGATCGAGATCCATCGAGCATTGAAGATCCGCGTTGAGGTACCCGACGTGCTCGACGAGCGTCTTTCGCATGAAGACCGCGGGCTGGCAAATGATGCACCGATAGGCAAGCCTCTCGAAGTCGAACGGCTCTGTCGGGTACTGCTCCAGGACTCTTCCTTCATCATCGATGTCATCTCCCGCTCCGTACACCATCATGACATCGGAGTCCTCAACGAAGCGCTGGGCGGCTTCACCGATTGCGCCAGGACAATACAGATCGTCTGCATTCAGCCAGCCGAGAATCTCACCCCGAGCCATTCGAAATCCTTTGTTGACCGCGTCGCTCTGACCTTCATCTTTCTCGGAGATCCACCGGAGTCTCCCCTCGTATCGTGTCAGGATGTCAAGCGTCGCATCGGTTGACCCACCGTCGACGATGACATAGTCCAATGCAGGATACGATTGGCTAATCACGCTTCGGATAGTTTCCTCGATGAACTCTCCTTGGTTCAAGGAAGGCGTAACAACGGTCACCAAAGGAAGAGAGCGAGGTCCCATTTCAGACATCAGGATTCAACATCAGTGATAGATGCCGAGAGGAACATATTCAACTTTTCCCTCAAAACGTGACGGATCAAGGATGCGCCAGCAGTCGAGAATCGTGGTCGGGTTATGAGTCAAGTAGCTGCTGTCGATCGATTTGAACACCTCGGACTGCGTGGCAATGATTGAGATGGGTGACTGTGCCATGCATTCCTTGATCGAAGATGTATAGAGCACCGCGTCCCCGATTTCAGCACGAACGCTCTCCAGAGCAACAGGATCATAGACGGCCACCCGAATATCCTCTTTCTTCAGCAACTCCTGAATGATCTTGACGGAAGGTGATTCTTCTATGACGGGCGTGTCAGGCTTGTACGCGAGGCCGAGAATAGAGACAGCGGATGCCTTTTTCTGGTGGACGAGCTCGAGCACCTTATCGACGATGTACCGCACCTGATCCTGGTTCACTTGGTCGGTTGTCTTTGCCAGCTTCGCGTCTGCTCCGTGGTCCGCTGCGAACGCCGCGAACGCCCTGTTGTCGCGCGGGAAGCATGGACCGCCATAGCTCAGACCTCCCTTCAAGTAGTACGGGGCTATTCGTCGATCAGATCCTAGCGCGGTGGTGATGTGGTCGATGTTCGCACCCGGTATTTGCTCACAGATATTCGCGAGCGTGTTCGCGAAACTGATCTTCATCGTAACATACGCGTTCAAGCTGATCTTCGTGATCTCTGCGCTGACCAGCGACATCCTTGCGAAGTACGGCTTGTTTTCACACGCTTTCTCATAGGCTTGCTGCAACCGATCCCCCCATTTCGAGTGGCTCTCTCCTATCAGCACCATGTCGGGATTCAAGAAATCTCGAATCACACTGCCGAGGGCGATGAACTCCGGGTTGTAGCAGACTCCGAAATCCGTGTTGAGTTTCATGCCGGAAACGGATTCGACGAGCGGTATGAGTCGCTTCTCTGTCGTGCCCGGGGAGACAGTTGATGTAATCGCGAAGAGATGCTCCCTTTTCTGCGTTTCTTTGAGCGCCAGCGCAAGTTCCTGAAGAGCGGTCTGCAAGTACTTATCAGAGAAATGGCCGTCGGGTTGGCTCGGCGTCGGGACAATCAAGAGGGTGATATCCGATCCACGGATCGCCTCCTTGAAATCTTGCGTCGCCCTCAGGCGCTTCCCTGAGGCAGTGATCAGCTCCTGCAGGCGCGGTTCCTGCACTGGCGCGCGTCCTCCGTTGATTGCATCCACAAACTGTCTGTTGATGTCGACGCCGATGACTTCGAAACCTCTCGCCGCAAAGCTCGCGGCAGAGCAGGCACCGAGTTTGCCAAGTCCAATAACTGATAGTCGCATAGTTCTGGTTCTCCCTGTGGTAAATAGTCAGAAGTCCTGCCGAGAAGCGATGGGAACACGCCATCCGGTCCCAAACGCCCGGTCGGTGATCTTAATGCCAGGCGGCGACTGTTTCCTTTTGAACTCCGCCGACTTCACGAGTCGCGCGACCTTCTCGACGATCGCGCTTCCGAATCCGCTTGCGATAATCTCCTCCTTCGATTGATGCTGCTCCAAGTACCTTTGCAGAATTGCGTCGAGCACGTCGTACGCGGGCAGAGAATCCTGGTCTGTCTGGTTCGGCTTCAGTTCCGCTGAGGGCGCCTTCTGGATGATGGCCCGCGGGATCGGATTGCCCCGGTTCCGATTGACCCATTCGGACAAACGATAGACCAGCGTCTTCGGCACATCCGCCAGTACGGCCAACCCGCCGTTCATATCACCATAAATGGTACAGTACCCGACGGACACCTCGGACTTGTTGCCTGTCGAAATCAGCATCGCATGGCACTTGTTTGAAAGCGCCATCAGGAGGCTCCCGCGGATGCGTGATTGAATGTTCTCCTCCGTCACATCAGGCACATAGCCGGAGAAAGGGACTTTCAGGGTCTCATTGAAAGCCGACATGATAGTCTGGATGGGAAGCATCTCTGTTTTGATCCCCAGGCGTTTCGCGAGCTCGACGGAATCGTCGATGCTCCCCTGGCTTGAGTACGGCGAAGGCATCATAACCGCCAAAACATTCTCCTTCCCGACCGCCTCGGCAGCGAGAGCCGCGGTCAGAGCCGAGTCAATCCCCCCCGACAAGCCCAACAGCACACGCTTGAACCCGCACTTACGGACGTAGTCACGCGTCCCGAGGACAAGCGCCCGCCATGCTTCCGATTCCACCGTAAAATCATCCTCTGCGATTCGATTTGAGGAGCCCTGCAAATCGACGATCAGAATATCCTCTTCGAACGGCCTCGCCTTCGCGATGATCTTCCCCGATGCACCGACGGCACAACTCCGCCCATCGAACACGAGGTCATCGTTTCCGCCGACCTGGTTCACATAGCAAATGGGCACGTGATACTTGGACGCAATGGCTTTCAGCATCGATTCCCTGAACTCCTGCTTCCCCACCGTGAAGGGCGAGCCGGAGAGGTTGACAAGGCAATCGACTGTGCTAGATCCGGTGAGGCGCTCCAAAGGGTCGCTGCTGTATCGCTGGTGCTTCCAGAAGTCCTTGTCGTTCCAGATATCTTCGCAGATAGTCACACCGATCCGCACTCCATCAACCAGAGCGACCCCCGGCGACTGGCCCGGCTCGAAGTACCGGTCCTCATCAAAGACATCGTAGGTAGGGAGAAGGGATTTGAAGAATGTGGACTTGATCTCGCCCTCTTGCAAGAGGAGTGCAGCATTTCGAAGGGTCCTCCCCTTGCCCGACGCATTCCGTTCGGCCGTTCCCACGATGAGAGGTGGCTGGTCCTTGAGTTCTCGAGCGAGCTGCTGCACCTTCGACGCCGCCAGTTCGACGAATCCAGAATAGAGGAGGAGATCACGGGGAGGATAACCAAGAAGGCCGAGCTCGGACGCGACGCACAGGTCGGCACCCGCAGTTTTTGCGTGTCGGACAGCGTCGGCAATCTTCCGGGCATTGCCCTCGATATCACCGACAACAAAATTGAGCTGCATTAGTGCTATGCGCATACTCGGCAGACCAAATGCTCTCGAGAAATGTGGAGTGGGGTAGAAGTCCCCATCCTAGCAGGCCGCACGAGGAGTGTCATTCCGAACTCGTTTCGGAATCTGAAAGGCGCAATACAGGCAAAATTCAAGATGCTGAAACAAGTTCAGCATGACCTTGTTCTCTCTTCTCATTCAGCCACAATTTCTTCCTCTTGGGAATCGCGCGAGTCTATTTGCTCTCCTGCTCGCTCATCACTCTGTCCTTGACTTGCTTCTCGATCCACGAGTAGGTTTTGACCAAGCCTTCCCGCAGCGGCCGCGTCGGCGCCCAGCCGAGCTTTTCAGCGATCAATTTGTTATCCGAGTTTCTGCCACGGACACCCAGCGGTCCCGGAACATGCTTGATCTTCAATTTCTTCCCTGCGATCTCCATCGCCATCTCCGCAAGGTGGTTGATGGTGACCATCTCTTCGGAGCCGATGTTGACCGGACCCACGACATGCGAGCCCATCAATCTGCGGACCCCTTCGAGACATTCATCGATGTACAGGAACGACCGGGTCTGTTTCCCATCTCCCCAGATCTCGATTGTTCCGCCGTCCGGTGTCTCAGCGACTTTCCGACAAATGGCCGCGGGCGCCTTCTCACGACCTCCGGTCCACGTCCCTTCCGGACCGAAGATATTATGGAAGCGCGCGATACGAACATCGAGACCGTAGTTGCGGTGGTACGAAAGATACATCCGCTCGCTGAAGAGCTTCTCCCAGCCGTATTCGCTGTCCGGAGCGGCCGGATACGCGGAATCTTCGGAGGTCTTCGGATTATCCGGCTCAAGCTGGTTGTAGGCCGGATAGATACAGGCCGAAGACGAATAGAAGATCTTCTTCACGCCGACCTTCTGGCAGAGGTGGACCATATTCAGATTGATCGTCGCCGAATTATGCATGACATCGGCGTCGTGATCGCCGGTGAAGATATACCCGGCGCCTCCCATATCGGCTGCCAGCTGATACAACTGGTCGAACGGTCTGTCCGTCACATTCTTGCATACCGTTTGGTCGCGGAGATCGCCGATGACAAAATCATCAGCGTGCGTCGGGCTGAATTCGGGATACTTCAGATCGACCCCCCTGACCCAGTACCCTTCGCGCTTCAGGAGTTTGACGAGGTGACTTCCGATGAACCCGCCTGCACCGCAGACGAGAGCTGATTTGGTTTCTGGCATAAGGAGGCTCCGATGGAGTTTCAGCGCACCAAGCTGGTGTGCTCTTATCTATGCGTATTCAAGAATAGGTGAAAGTGTCCATTCCGGTGATCGTCCAAATTGGCATCTCCGTACAGACGACGGAGTCATGCGAATTGAGATTGTAGCTTCCTTGCGACTACCACGAGCGAGCCCCCGAAGGGGAGATGGATGTTCTTACGTATGAGGAGCTCGTCGATTCGCATGAAAAATTCAAGCATGGAGTTCAGAATTCCGGGCGGTTGTAGCTCAGTTGCTCCCGCGTCGTTCCCGCGTTGACTTCTCCCCTTGGTCCTGGTCAAGAATCTCGAGGCAAGCATCACAGGAAAAAGGGTGAAGACAAACGAGCTCAAGAACTCAATGGCAAACCCGCATGCCGTGAGTTTTTCTACAAACTCGTCTCGGGAGTAACGCCGCTTGTGGCAACCAATTTCATCCGTGACGCTCCACAAGAACCTGTGTTGCGGGACAGTGACGAAGAACAGACCGTGAGGTCTTAACGCACGCGCAGCATTTTTCATAACGGCGACGTCATCCTCGATGTGCTCCAGCACATCGAATGCTCCAATCGCATCGAACTCCTCTGAGAACGGCATTTGAGCAGCGTCAAGCTGGATGAACTCGACTTGAGGTAGTCTCTTCTTGGCATAGCAAAGACCCTCGAGAAGAACATCCGCGCCGGTCATCGTGAGTCGTGTGAATTTGGAAAAGCCCTTCAGGACGTATCCGGTCCCGCAACCGATCTCAAGGTAGTTGGCTGTTCTCGAGGCTCCAACATATTTCTCGAACAACTGGCAGAGCAATCGATTCCTCGATCGGAACCAGAAGTTTTTCTCTTCAAGCCTGAAAAGCCGTTCGTAATATTCCGGTCGAAATCCCGTATGATCGAGGGCGACGTCAGGCGCGTAGCACTTGATTCCGTCAATGATTTGATAACTCTCATTCATGACATCAACAAGGAGCTTTGTGTCCGCTATCGCCCATAGAACTCAAGTATCCTGTCGACGACACGTTTCGTGTCGTTTCTTGTCAAACCGTAATACATCGGAAGGCGGACCAGACGATCTGCATATCTATCTGCGTTAGGTAATTCGCGACCGTCATGTTTATCCCTCCAGAAGGGACTCTTGTGTAAGGCGACATAGTGGGAGACCGCGTTGACGTCATTGCGGTTCAAGTCTTTCAGCAGCGCCGATCGTTCATCCAGGGTGCTGCAGAGCATGTAGAACATGTGTCCATTATTGGTGGCATATCGTGGAATAAAGGGAAGCTTCACAAGGCCTCTCTGTTCGAGCGGCTTCAGTTGTTCGTAGTAAGACTGCCACAGTTGCTTCCGCTCTCTCTGGATCACCTCGAGATTCTCCAGCTGAGCATACAGATAAGCAGCGATGATGTCGGACGGTAAGAAGGAAGATCCAATGTCCAGCCAACCGTATTTATCGACTTCGCCTCGGAAAAAGGCTGAGCGATTGGTGCCTTTCTCTCTGACGATCTCTGCACGCTTGAGAAATCGCTCATCGTTAATGACAAGCATCCCGCCCTCTCCCGAGGTGACGTTTTTCGTCTCGTGAAACGAAAAAGTGGCCATATGGCCAAGCGAGCCCAGGACCTTCCCTTTGTAGTATGAGTCGATTGCCTGAGCGGCATCCTCAACCACAAAGAGACTGTGTTTCTTCGCCAGATCCAGAATGGCGTCCATCTCGCACGAGACCCCTGCATAGTGGACCACGACAACAGCTTTTGTCCTTGGTGATATGAGCGACTCGATCTTCGGGACATCGATATTCGGGGTCAGCTCCTCGCTGTCGGCGAACACTATCTTCGCGCCGCGCAGGACAAAAGCATTGGCAGTCGAGACGAACGTATAGGAAGGAACAATCACTTCATCGCCATCGTGGATGTCAACGAGGATTGCTGCCATCTCGAGCGCATCTGTACAGGAGGTCGTGAGGAGCACCTTCTTGAAACCATAGCGCTGCTCGAAGAAGGAGTGACACTTGCCCGTAAACATCCCGTCGCCGGAGATCTTCCCGGACTCAACGGCGATCCTGATGTACTCGGCCTCTTTGCCGGTCAGGTGCGGCTTATTGAACGGGATGAGCATGTCAGATCATTTCAATCGTCAATGAACCCAAGGGCGCAAACGCGTCATCTCGTGTCGATTCCATTCTTCGCTTTTGGATCATCCCTTCGACGTGGTGTCGCTCAGCGCTCCTTGTTGAAGCTCTTCATGTATTTGGCGGCATCTGGGCCGGTGTTGAAGATCAGGTCGATAATACTGACCTCGTGCACAAACGGAGGATATAACTGTTCGTATTCAGGATAACCGTCATAATTCATCCACGTGAGCCCTATGTTCTCCCTCAGGAACAGCGACTCGTCGATGTAACTTTTGGCCGAAGGCCCTGAGAGGTATTCGGTTGCCCCTACCTGTTTGCAGAGATCGATAAGGCGTTCGCTCTTTCCCTGGATCACATCGTAGTCGGAGGAGAAGGATATCCTCGTATCTATTCCAAGGATGGAGTTTATTGCGAGTATGAACTTGTGGTTGATCCTGCTCAGGAACTCCTCGTTCGTGCCAAGATAAAGCTCTTCGAAGAGATGCTTGTACTGGTTGAAGAAGCGTGCACGGGAGTAGTTTGCACGAATCGTGGCCCAGTGCTTTCTTCCCCACTGTTTTTCAGAAATCTTTGTCTCATCGATTTTCTGGTAGTATTTTCCTTTGACCTCGACCGGTATGGTCAGCCACGCAGCGCCATTCGCCGTCTTGATTCGATTTCTATTCCTCCAGTCCCTCCGGGTATACTGCGTATCATCATACAATATGAATTCGTCGACCATGTTGATGATGTCAAAATATCCTTTCCAAGGGATATAGTTCGATTGTATGATGGCGATTCTCTTCAAGTTCCCTTTCTGGGGCATCGCTGTGGCGACAGATCCGGAGCCACTTCGAGCACACGCGGGCGCAAGTCATCTATGAACGACTGCAGATTCGGAGAGTCCCAAAGCCAAGCTGCTGACATCATAGTTGCACGCCGACAAGGAAGAGGTACGGAACAAGCGGAGCGAATAACATCATGGATTTCGCCGGAATTGAGACATCGTATCATGAGGCTTCCGCGGTTGGTTTGGAAGCAGAGTCATCTCTGAAGACCCAGAGCTTTTGAGTCACGAAAAGCAGCGGGACGATTACCACGACAGCAAGAGCTTGGATGAGCAAATGAGAAAAACCCAAATATCCGCTGAAATACTTGAGCATGGACACATTCAAGAGGTAACAACCGATATATGCAATCAGGTATCTGACAGCCGTCGTAGAAACCCGCCCCTTATGGTTGAATGACCACGTCTTGTTCAGATAAAACGCCAACCCAATGTAGATGGGATAGAAAAGACTGATTGTCACAATCGGACTCACTCCAAGTGTCGTGAACAAGACATAGAGGAGGAATCCGCCACCGTTCATAGCGGCACCAACGATAACGTAACGTGTGAACTCTCTAGTCACTTTCAAAGCGAGCTATCGTTTAAGGTCTGTTTCAGCAAGGAGATACGTTCAGTCAAGGATCGCAACGCCAAAACCGGTCTTCCCGAAGCCGTTTCCCGCGTAAAGAAGGTAACGCTTGCCTCTGTGATCGAATACAAAAGGATACTCTATCATCTCAGAGTCCCAACCATCCTGAGAAACATCAATGCCGGCAAGATTGTCGAGGCGATCCCACCGTACTCCGTCCTTCGATTCAGCATACCCGATGCGATATGTCAAGCCGCGATGAGAATACCACATCTTGTAAGTATCGCCGTCTTTGAGCACACAAGGTTTGCAGATCGCGTAGTCCTCGGGTCCCTTGGAGTCGATGCAGATGATATCCGGACGGTGCCAGACAATTCCGTCCTTCGATTCAGCATACTTGATTACGTGGAGCATGTCCTTCTTCTGAGGTCCCCACTTAAGGTTTGAGCCGTACCACATCCGGTAAAGCCCGTCTTCTATCATTACCCAGGGATAAGAGATCGTGTAGGGATCGGTCTCATCGAGATTGATTATGGGAAACCGGGAATAGCGTTGAAAGACGTTCTTACCCTCTTCGCTAATGGCAAGTCCAATAGCGTTTCGCCACGGGACGGTCACGGACAGATTCCATCCCATGTAATAGAGATAGCGTTTCCTTTCCACCGGCAAGATGCAGCCTATGGACACACCCGAATCATCCGGCATCCCAATTTCGCCGGGCATGAGAACCGGTTCTTCAGCGACTTCGATTACGCGTGTCGGGTTACTGAAATCGATTAACACGTAGCTTATGCTGGATTGGTTCTTGTCGTTGCGGGTGCTGAAGTAGATGCGGTACAAATCACCTTCCACAAGTTCTGCCACAGGATTTGCGGCATAGTGTCGCGCCCAAGACTTCGTGCCGGAGGGCGCATAAACATGTCCTAGCTTCCGCCACTTCATAGCTTCTTTGTAGCCTCCATGATCTTCATGAACTTCAAACTGTCAGTGCCGAAACATTTCGCCTCCGGCTGGAAATAGACGCCTCCTTGCTTCGTATTCTGGGCGATAAACGCGCCTGCGCCTATGAAAGTCTCCCGTGCCACGACCACATGGTTCGCGATTGAAACGTTGACGCCCAAAAACGAATAGTCTTCAATGGTGACATCCCCTGCTATTGCCGCATGGGAACTGAGCCAGACGTGATCACCGATCACCGTGTTGTCCCCGATTTGATTGCAAGACCACATGACAACATTGTTGCCGATGGAAACATCGAGGTTAATGCACTGGCCATCGAGAATAAAACAATTCTCGCCGACGCTCACCGGCTCCAGGGAGTACGCACGGCTGCTGACATAGCTTTCGAAGGAGTATCCCTTATTTTTGGCAGCCAGGTATTTGTCTGCGCGGAGATGGTTCATTCGTTGAGAACCAAGAAGAATCAGCATCTTGTAGTCTTCAGGTGGGAAATGTCGATCCACTTCTTCGAAAGGTACCAGCGGAAGACCATTGTAGGACTTCTGTTTGCAGTAAGCTTCATCAACCGTAAATCCCAGGACCTGATGTTCACTATCGTTCTTCAAGTAGCGGTAGGCGACATCAGCCCCACGGCCGCAGCCGAAAAGTATTACCTTGCTCATGAGATTTCTCCTGCAGCCCCTTTACACTGCGGGTATCATTATTCATCAAGGGTTTGTGGCTTTTCGAATTGTACGATCAAGCCATTCGTGCACACTGAGGCCTTCCTTGGCCGCAGCCTCCTGTGCCATCTTCTTAGCGTCCAGAGAGACGCCTTCGAGCTGTCCATAGTAACGCGTGCGCAGGGTTCCTCCACGCCTCCCTTTGTGTGGGAGATCAAGATTGAGCGGAGGCGTCCCTTCATCTACGCGAAAGTCAATCACATAGAAACAACTGCCGAGAATCCAGCGAACAGTCACATCCCTGGCACATTCTGGAATCGTGTGAAGAGGGACCTTGTGACGGAACAATGGATTATTGACGCAGACGATCTCGCCAAACGTTGTTCCTTCAAGCCAGGGGGGCAATGACTCATCACCGACGACAATCTTCCCTCCTCTCTTCGTAATACGGGCGAATTCACTGAAGGACTTCTTTGGCTCTGAAAAATTATTGAATCCTCCAAAATGGAAAACTGCGTCAAACAATCCATCTGGGAAGGGAAGGTGTAAGCCATCGGACACGAAGTAATGTGTTTCGCACTCCAGTCCGTTCTTCGCACGATAAGAGTCAATGGTCTCTCTTGTTTTTATCACCATGTTGCGCGAAAGATCCTGAAGGAAAAAGACACCTTGGGACCCAAGCCTGCGCGCGATGCGAAAAGAATCGCGGCCGGTTCCGGAGCCGATCTCAAGCACACAGGACTCGGGGCGAAGGTTCATAAGGTCGACCATACCGTCTCTGATTCTATTCTCGTCTTCATACATACTGGCAAACTGCCAATCCATTGCGTTGTCATAGAATTCATTTGCCACCAGATCATATTCGACCTGCGTCTTCTTCTCCAACTCGCCAAGCATGGCTGGATCAAGAAACACCGGTATCCCGTCCTGCACGACAAAAGACAACCCAGTGGGGGTGACAAGGCGGCCGCCCCGGACTTCGTCGCCGTCATAAACCGCGCCTACCAAAGACATACCTTTTTTCGTGTATGGACAGACATATTTGTTGATCAATCTCTTGTGCATTTCATACCTCCACGCTGTCATTTTTCAGTTTGCGACAGACGAGCGTCCAGACTTTTTGATGGATTCCCCAAAACATATCATCGCAGTACCCAATACTGAAGTCGTTGAAAAAAGGAGCGAAAGTCCCGCGTATCTCGTCCTCAGAAGCGAAGGCGCGAAAGACCGTACCATTTCTCAGCCCATATGGGTCATTTGCTATCTGATAGTGGCCCTGGGGCAAGGGCTTCGCGCCGTTGAGAATGTATGTATCTGTCATGGGGAGTGACGCTATCAAAAAGCCCCGAGGCTCGAGCACACGCGCGATTTCGGCGAGGTTGTCGGCAAAAGTGTCTCCTGCTTCGACGTAGTAGCATGAATGGCAGGCAAGGACATACTGGAAAAAGGACTTCTCAAATGGGATGTGTGCATTAGATCCCGTCTTAAGCTCGGCCTGAATACCTAGACTCTCCAACCGCTTCCGAACATGCCGGTTAATATCCTCCGATATCTCTACACCATGAATTTTCATCCCAAGATTGCTGAGCAACGGCATATTCCTTCCATCACCATAACCAAGATCAAGTATACGTTTCCCATTGTACTGATCTTTCGGCATGTGAAGATCGGGGTATGTGCCCAGAAATGCGCGGACAACAAATTCAACCGCATAGAGATGAGTCATGTCGTCACTTTCATACCGCTTCGCATACTTATCCTTCAACATTGCGTTGTCCTTTGATTACTCCGGTTGGTCGTGCCTACGATATAGCAGCTGTGCCTTTGGGTGGCCGATGACAGAGTACGATGGAAACACTCCCTCAACCACACTATTGGCGGCGACAACAGTATTGACACCAAGAGTCGTCCCTTTCAATATCGCCACCCCAACTCCGATCCAGGAACCTCGTTCAATCTCTACGGGATCACCCTTCTGGTTTGGCTGTTGGACAATTGGAACATCGGGGTGGTTGAAGGAATGATTATTGTCACCTATGAATACTCGCTCGGAAATTACTACGTTTCTATGAATGGTTATGTTTTTTGTGCATGAAACAAAGAAGAACCTACCAATCTGACACTCGCGATCTATGTGTATGGTTGCATCATATTTGTAGTCTGTCACATCGAAGTCTGACTGATATTTTTCTTCGACGTAATCTAGAAGAAATGAGAGGTCGATAAACGCGTTGATGTGAGACCCCTCCTGAATACTGGTTTTGTCCCCAATGAATATCCGTTGAGGGTTGAGTATTCGAAAAGGGGGTTTGATTTTGGCGTCAATGCCAAAATACTTGAACATTTTCTTCTGTTGGCTTGTCAACTGAGAACTACCTTCTAAGAGGACGTTCTTCTTTTCGATTGGTGAGGTCACGATAGTCTCTTCTTTTCGCCGTTCGTACTGTAGATATTTCTTATGATTGTGTAGGGCCTGTTTTTAGTCTCGATAAATATTTTGGAGACATATAATCCAACGAGGCCTATACAGAGTAGGATAAGTCCACCTAATCCCCAAACGGAAACCATAACAGAAACCCAACCCTCTAAGATGCCCCCCGAGATTTTTCGAGCGATAAGATATAACGCCACAATCGACGACATGATAAATACTGCCAGACCGAGGAAAAAAACACCATAAAGTGGTCTTTCACTGAACGACGTGACGCTGTCGAGGAGCGCTCGTAACCGCTTCAGGAAAGAATAGGTCGAATTGTGGTGACAATGTCTCTCGAATAGCAATCCAGTTTGCCGGAAACCTGTAAGGATCCATAATCCACCGATGGCGGTCATATGTTCTTTGTGGCGAACCAGTTCTTTGACATACTGTGCAGTCATCAGGCGGACTGTGCTCTGATTCCTTGGTATATGTATCGGCAACATGAACGTGATGAGCCACCAACCCAGCTTTCCTCCAAGGCGTTTAGAGATTCCACCTTTGCGTTCTCTCTGAATGCCGTAAACTACGTCCCAATCTCCTTTTCTCATTTCTTCATGAAAAAGTGTCAGCAACTCCGGAGGCTCTTCAAGGTCGACATCGATGAGAAAGACCAGGTCACCCTTTGCATGCTCAAGCCCGGTCATCATCGCCTTGTGGTGACCGAAATTTCGCGACAACTCTATGATACACAGATGCTTATTCTGCTTTTGAATGTTGAGCGCGACTTCAAGCGATCTATCGGGAGATCCATCATCGACCATAATAACTTCATAATCGTCCGTTAGTTTTCCCGCCTCAGCACAAACACGTCGGACAAACTCTTCGATGTATGACGCAGACTGATATAACGTGGTTACGACAGAGAGTCTCATATGGAGATCAACCTCCGTATTCCTTCATCAAGGCTTGCCTGTCAATCTTGCCGTTTGCGTTCTTGGGAAGGACACCCCGGACAAAGATCTTCGATGGGATCATGTACGAAGGAAGGAATTCAGTCAGCGCCCTCTTGATAGCCTCTTGCTCCAAGTCCTCCTTCGAAGCGACGACCACAATGATCTCGCTTACACCGTTCCTCATGCCATGTAACGCTATGGCCTCATCGATCCCACGTATCTTCATCGCCGCGTATTGGATCTCTTCCAATTCTATGCGATATCCCTGGTGTTTTATTTGAAGGTCTTTTCTCCCGACAAAGTATATTTTTCCATCATCTGGGTTCTCAAATATCATATCACCTGTTCTGTAGATCCTCTCGAAGAACTTATCGTTCAACGGATTCTGCACAAACGCCTTTTCGGTAAGACCTGGTTGATTGTAATACCCCAAGCCCACGCATGGTCCGCCCAAACACAATTCTCCGGGCTGCCCAACTTGTGCCGGTTCGTTTCCATTCAACACATAGTGAGAAAAGTTGCCAATGAGATGCCCGATCGGGGGAATTCCTTCAGTGGAATCGAAATCCTCTGCGGTAATCCGGTAGTTTGAGCAAATACAAGTACATTCCGTCGGCCCATACACATTGTAGATTTCAGCAAATCTATGAAACTCATCAAAGAGTTTCTTCAGCTTGACTTTTGGGAATCCCTCTCCTCCAAAGATGATCTTTCTTGCCGACTCCAAGTTGGTACGTCTGAGTATCTTGAGTGTGAGCAGATACACAAAGAAGGATGGAACTGCAAAGACGACAGTGCATTTGAAGCGGTTCAATTTCCTGACAACCTCGTGCGGTTCCCTCATTATATTCGAATCAAAGGCAACAAGCGTCGCCCCGAGAAAAAGACTGGAGTAAATGTCAAAAACGCTGTTGTCGAAGTACAGGGGGTTTAGGTTCGAGAACACATCTTCGTTGGTGAATTGATATTCCTTTCTGGACCACTGAATGAAATTTATCAAATTGTTATTAGACATGACGGCACCCTTGGGGACGCCGGTTGATCCAGAAGTGAACATGATGTAGACCGGATCCGAGCCATCGATTTGATAGTCGAGCCTGGGCGCATTCTCGGGGAAGGAACCATAGAAGGGGTTATCTCTGGAATCACGATCGCACCGAATTTGCATACCATAATCTTCTGGCAGTCGCAAGTCCTGTTCCAGAAACAAGACCTTAGGGTTACACTGCTCTATGATCCTCCGCGATCTGTCCGCCGGGCTCTTGCGGTCGACCACAAAATAGGTAGCCCCCACCTTGACGGCAGCCAGAATTATCGCGTAGGCGCAGACGGACTTGTCCAGGACGACGGCAATTCTGTCGCGCCTAGTGACATTGTGATTCAAAAGAAAATTGGCAATCTTGTTCGACAGTACATCGAGATCATGATAAGTCAATTGTGTGCCCTCATCAATGATGAGGGCGGTTCTGTTCCTGTTAGCTCTAACGATCTCAGCAAACACCGACGAGAGATTGAAACAGTAACTCTTGAACATAATCAATCCAGAAGAATGGGCTTACAGTCGTTGCCTTCCGAGAAGCGATCGATCGTCATATGCTGCTTCTTGCCAGTGCACAGCACGCGTCCACAACTATATCGTCAATCCGCCATCTAGTTCCAGAATCTTGCCATTGAAATACCCATTAGCAATTACAAAATCGATGGCTTTCAAGATGCTCTCTGTGTCTCCTAGTTGTTTGACCGGAACTCGCTTTCTGATGTCACTCAATTGATCTTCGGAGAGCACGGAACGGGTCGACTTCGTGTCAAAGAAACCTGGCGCGATGGCTACCACGCGTATCCCGATCGGCCCGAGCTCCTTAGAGAGGGCTTTCGTCAAGCCATTCAGTCCTGCCTTCGCCGCTGAGTATGCGGCCTGTCCAATGTTCCCGTTGGCAGAAATCGAACTGATGTTTATGATGACAGCTTTCTTTCTTCGCTCCACCATGTACTTCGCGGTACAGGCGATAACATAAAACGGGGCGGAAAGACAAATGCGAATAATCTCGTCCCACTTCTCAACGCTATGTCGGACAAGTTTGCCATTCTTGAACGAAATGAGCGGTTCGCTGTATAGAACGCCGGCGTTATTGACAACGACGTCAAAAGGACCAAAGCTCTTGGAGAACTCATCAATGGCTCTTTCGAGTTCATCGTATCGTGTCAGGTCACACTGCTTGAAATCGAATCGATCGGACTGAGCGAGGACAGCATCCTCATTTTGCCTGATATCGAGGCCCAGCACCCGGTAGCCTTTCGATACGAGGTGCTTTGCTATTTCATTACCAAATGAACCTGAAACCCCTGTGACCAGCGCGTTGCCTACGATTGAATTATTCATGCACGCCCTTTTTTTTCAACACTCTTATTATCTCGTCCACCGATATCATCGCCTGGATCTCTTCCTCTGTAAATTCAGTCTGGTAATCAGACTCCAGTGCCACAATCAACCTCACGTGATTGAGGGAATCCCACTTCTCCAGCTGCTTCAGCTCTCCTGCTGCCCTCAGCGATTCTATGTCGCTCTCGAAAATGTCCCTCAGTATCGCTTCTAGTTTCTGCATAACCTTGCCTTGGTCAATCCTTTTCAACTGGGAGGCGAAACTCAGTATGTGAGCATTTTTATCGACAAAGTGCTGCTTCAGTTGAGAATACCCCTTCTAACATAACTCTCAATTGACATCGATTGTACCGGTCCCGAGGCGCAGAGGGGATCTCGTCAGTGGACCCCGTGAGCAACTACGGAAATGGATGCTGCGCCTAACCGACCATCTAGGCGAATTCTCCCGATACATCGATGACACCGGGATTCTGCCACTCCATTTTGAACTCTCCTTTTCTATTTGCGGACAAATCACATCACTGTCAACTTTTTTCGGAATGGCTTCCACCGGACGCCCAGTAGAGGATGCCATTATGTGTGTACTCTGCCCGGGGTAGGGTTTCATCGTTCCAGGGACCGCATTTTTCTGTAATTGTGCTCCCCCCTTTCGGATTCGATAATCAGAATATCGCTTGTTTCAGGGTCAAGGATCTCGGGATTATGGATTCTGAGTTCGGAGGGGCAGTAATACGCACCCTCACTTTCACGGTTTTCTCGGGCATACGAACATACCATTGTAGAGGACCGTTCGTCCCTGTGGAATCTTTCTCAGCCGCATAAGGAATCGAGAATAGCTCACGGAACGAGTCATCCTGCAACGTGAGCGTGCAGCTCTGGGAGGTGTGAAGACTCTCGGAGGGCGACACACCGAACTGTATCCACGATTGCTTTCCCGGAGTCGGTTGTCGCACATCGACGAACCGTGTGGCGAGATGATCCCGATAATCTTTGGGGCAATACACAAAGCGGGTTCCCGCCTTGGGTAGCACCTTTTCGGGGTCAGAGTTTCCGTAACAGTTTCTCTGTAATGTCGAAAACAGGTTGTCATCCGAGATATCATAAAGCACAGTGGCAGACTTGAATCGTTCCTTGACTTCACTCGATACATCGGAAATGATAGTTTCGATCAGCAAGGTCTTGAAGTTGATGTTCGCTAGACAAACGCTATCTCGTTTGACTGCTTTGGCGGTGAGACTGAGCGGTCCGAGCGCACGATTGACGTCTTGAACACTCTTTTCTTTTTCACTCAGGATCAGGACTTTCGTTCTCGCACCGAGTTGAACCTGTCGGGAAGGATCGAAAACATCTCTGAGATCTGGATAACTCTCGTTCACCAGCCGAGGTCCCCAAAGGTACGCGGACGATATGCCCCGATAAACGGGTCCGAAGGACTCGTTGGCATCATACCAAAAACGAATCCCATACTTTGGATCGGCTTCTTTAACAAGCTGAACGCCCTTCACAACTGCTAGGAACGAGTCTCTCCCTTTAGTATGTGGGATGGGGGAGCCCAATTCTGAGCCAAATGAGGAGAGGCTGGAATAGGCTAGGGCCAAGGCACATATGGAGAGAAGAAGACCTACTAGCCTTTTTCGCAACACCAGGAGGGTCACAAGTACCACAAAGAACAGCGCGATCGACCAGAATACTTGCAGTTCCCCAAGTTGGTTCGTTCTTCGCACCATTTCGGATGAAAGCGAAAGGGTCATCAAAATCATCATGAAAATGGCGACTAGCGCGAACTGCCGCGTGGTCAATTTTACCACGAAGGGTCGACTCCAAATCCCAATTACCGGGAACATAAACGGTATCACATAGCTTGAGTAATAGTAGATTTGGAGGACGTTCATTCCGAGAAATTGGCACAAGATCATTATAGCGCCAACAGCCACAAAAGCCAGTTCAAGGGAAACTCGGCCAGTCGTTACCTCTCCGTTGCCCTTCATGAGATGACGTATGAGAAAGAGCACGCTGCCAACAAACACGAACATCGGTAACATCAGGTGGCGGGCCTCAAGGAGCCAAAGCGCTCCCGGGATTCTCCAAGGGTTCTCTTTGAGGAAACCGACACTATTCTTGACAAATACGAGCGATGGCCCAAAGAAAAGAAAATCGCCTACCATAATGAAATTGACCAAGCACAATGCCAGCGTGACGATCACGAATCCCGAGCTGACAAAAATGAGTTCAACCACGAACTTCTTGATGCTCTCACGTTTTTTTGCTGACCAAAAGAACAACGCGAAAACAGGCGCGAAGATCGCCAGAAACAAGTTCGTAAAAACTGCCAGCCCAAAACTCGCGCCTGCCAACAGCAACAGAGTTCTTGGCCGTGACGATTTCATGGAATACGTCACAAAGGCTAGGGTCGACAGCAGGTAAGTATTGCCAGCGCCGTCGATATAGTCCCATCCGACAGCCTGTAAGAAGAAGCAGTAATAACCCATCAGAATCACGGCTATGAGACCGCTGCGAACACCTGCACATGATTTGACGACAAAAAACAATGAAACAATCGAAATACAGTAGAATAGAAGGTGATCTACGTAGTTTGCAGCAAGTGGAGGAAGAACTGAATGGAGCAGACTCCCGGGTAGAAGTGCCGGTAGTCTCGATCCGTAATAGTAACCAGGGAATGCTTTGAGATGACCGACCAGATCGAGCTTGTATCCGAGATACAGCCAGGGATCGATGGTACCTATGGGAGATATGAGGATATAGGCGTGAGCAACGAGCAAGATCGAAGGAAGAAGCAGGAAAACAATCGCCGTTCCAACTCTCTCTATGTTGCTCGCTGCATCAATCTCATTCTTGTTTGGCATCATCAGCCGAGTTTCCCACCTTCAAATTCTGGACCAGTCCGGGCGTCGCGTCCTCACGGACAATTTCACCAAGGTGAAGAAGAGAGGGGAATATAGACTGCCAATCAAACCAATGGGTCCATGGACCTTCAAGCATCGGTGCAAATAGTAAGGAGAACGAACTGAAAGCCGCTCTTTCAGAAGGTGCACTTTAGGACTCTCGGTCCCTGAAGAGCTTTCCAAACCAGCTATGTGCCGGCGCGAGATTTGCGTCATCGTTGACTCCCTGGGATGCGACAGACTTGTCAGGTTCGCGAGGGTGATACTTCGGGAAATTGAATGGACCCCTTGAACCATTCAGTGTAAACCAAAACCAATGCCCCTGAAGGGAGAACAGCTGGTCGCCCAGTAGCTTTTTCATCTCAGCAAGTTTCTCCGGCTTGGAGCCAATTTCCGTATGCATGCTGTGGTCGGCGGAATCGAAGATAATCTCGTTGCGGGAAACAAAATCGAGGATCGCTACTGCCTGCTCTACAGCGGAATCGACGATGCCCAGTCTCAGGCGCGGCCCTTCCCAATTGTTCCCTTTCCAAATGCCGTGGTCGCCGTATCTGCGATGCTCAACTGATTGGTACCGCGTATCCGAAAGGTCGTGCATAATCACAAGATGCTGCTTGTTCGCGATCTTGGGGAGAATATTCCCCAGTACGCACTCTGCGATGTCAAATCCGTGTGCATCCCAGAAGATCAGGCAGCTCTTCGTGCCGGAGAATACGGAGTCGTAGTCAAAATCCAGGATATTGGCAAGGAGAGCCTGCAATGGACCAAACCAATCCTTCGGCACGATTCTCTTCAGGCGAGGTTTGGTAAACTCATCCCAATCCTCAGAAAAACAGAGGCTCACAATTCGCGTCGAGAATCCATTTTTTTTCAAGATGTTCGCTGCCTCAGTGAACGCTGCAGTGGAGTTCCCCCTTCCCCTTCCTAGCTCGAGAATCACGTCCGGACGAAATTCCAAAGCAGCGGCAATGAGTTGCGCCCATTGGTATGGCCACAGGTCAGATTGCTGATCTACGGCCTTGGAGAGCGCCAGGATCCGCTTCTTATCTCCGGCGAGAAGCTCGCGGTGTCTCCAGTATGCACGGGCGGGAGTGAAGGTGACCTCTTGTGTAACTACCGGGGGGCTTTTTTGTGGCATGGAACAGTACTCCTTCAGAAAAGGGCATCATATGGCTCGGAACCGAACACGACTGGTTGCTGCAGATTGAACGCGCGTTGTCGAAGTGCCTATGACCGTTTCGGGCAGATTCGAGGACGCAAGGCCCCATCCTTCATCGTTCACGATTGCGGGCGCCTGCTGGAACTGCATATACTCTATCCATTCCAGACAATCTAGCCAGTCAAACCAAGGGACACCACGGTTTTGCATCCTCTTCTGCAGTTGTGCGGATTGCTCAGGTGTCCATCCAGACTCATGCTCGATATGATAGAATCTGCAGGGGTCCTCTAGCATGATCTCTACCACGCCACCGTAGTAGGCGCTATAGCAGAGAAAAGAATCAATATTGAATGAATACATTTCCCACTCGGGATAGCCGCGTAGATCATGCCATCGTTTTCGCGACAGCAAAGTGAAATCCCCACACGCATTCGTGTGAAGCAGCTTGCGAGGAATTTCCTTTTTCTGCTCGCGCGGCCACGTTCCGACTACGCGAAGAGTGCGCACGAGGCCCTTGTGAAGTGCTGAATCCTTGTCTTGCATCTGTGCGCGCTTGCTGTCTTGCTCCTCATGGTCAACTCTTAACCAATACTCGCGCCAGTTGATGCCGTTAGGTACCGGAAGAGTAATTTCATCCCCCCTCCCCGACGTCAGCCTTACCCAGACACGACGAAGCAAGCGGAGCCGATTGACAAAATAGGAGCTAAGCGCTCCGTAGTTAAAGAGCGATCGCCAATGGAAGCGATAGGGAAACCAAACCCGGATCCAACTGATCAATCGGCTGTTCTTTTTGACGAACCGGGTCCAAGCATGAGATGTTCTGGCAAGCCCCAAGTAGACCGAAGGCAGCGTCCGCTGGAATCCAACGCTCGCAAGATTCCTCCTTTTTTTCAGCCAGCGTGCCAGGAGTCCCTTGGGCTTGAACGTGCCGTCTCTCTGGTTCACTCTGATCACGTTCCGGCGACAGAATTCAAGCTGTTGCTGGATGGTTGCTTTGAGAGGAACCGCCCCGGGCGCATCGTGTCGATCAATCCTGTACATCGCGTTCTCATTGAGCCCACCATTGCTCAAGAACCGCACCAGGTCGTCGGAGAACAGTACGTCGATGTTCGTTGCCAGCACGAACTGGCCTCGCGCGCGCCGTATGCCTACATTCTTTGCAATCATCTGAAAGAGTGGGAGTTTCTCTGAGTGCTTGAACCTGCGATGCATCTTCTCGGGTACCTCTATGATCCGCACAACACAAGGTCCAGACTGAACAGGCCAGGTCAAGGCTTCAGCCAGCTTCGGCCGATCAGCGGGTGGATTCCATTCTACAATGATGAGCTCAGAATCCAGTCTGAATCGTCGGCATTGTTCTAGCAAACCGGTGACGAATATCTGCATCCTTCGAAGGAGATCACCACCATGGTTGTCATTGCGGGAAGTCACAACGAAACTGATGTAGGGCTCTCCAGCTGCGATTGTATCTGTCAATGAGAATTCCTAACGAGAGAAAAGCGTTTGTTTGAGCGTATGCAACAGACTGCTTTTTTTGACGCCGACGAGGATCCAGCTTGGATTGATCCAAAACAAATCGCTCAAGTGCATATCGAGGAAGGAGAGGTTCTCCAGGATCGCCTCAACAACACCGAGTGATGATGAGCCTCCCGCAAAGGGCTTGTCCGAGAAGTAAAAGTCATGCCACAGCATCAGGCCTCCGGGGCGCAATACAGCGAGGCCCTTCGTTGTGTCGTTCAGCACGACCTCTTTCGTGTGGCCGCCGTCGATGAAAACGGTGTCAAAGAAATCTGGCGGAAAGTTCGAGTTGTCCCAATTTCTGCTGTCGCAGTAGATCTGGCACACTCGATGCCCGAGATTCTTCTCGAGGTAGTGCCTTCCGATGAATCCACGCGAATCCGTTTGGTAATAATTGCGAGTCGCTTCAGACTCGACAACGGTCTGCTTGCGCGCCCATTCGGGGATGGCTTCGGAATCCGAGAACTCCCTCCCATACGCCCAGGTTCCGTCGACCCTCAACTCGCCTTCAAGCAGATTCATTGTCCACACCGTCGCCTGACACTCTTCGAGGCAGAGCAGGACCCCGGTACCCTCCCAAGTGCCAAATTCAAGGTGCCGTCGCGGACTGAAATTCCGATAGAGGTATCGAAAGATCGGCGCATCATCAACCTCCATTTTGAAATCAGCGAGGGGCTTCTTCAAAGATGTCTCCAAAACTTGGAGTTTCTCTTGAAACCCGAGCACCTCGTGAAGCTGTCGGCCTGATACCTCCCGAACAACCATGCTAGGCCCTTCGGACCAAGTCAAACCAGTTGAAATCATCATCATGGAAATTGAAATGCAGAACCACGTCGAACTTCGCCGGAGCGAGTCGCCGCATCAACTTCTCAAGGTCGTACCACTCCACCCAAGGTGTCTTCGGGCCGTCCGTCCGCACGCCCCATTGTTCAAATGGTAACCGCCCCTCACGCTCCCACCGCTCCTTCGGGTACGTGAGTTCGATCCAGCGTCCGCCCATTGGCAGGTGTTGCAAGAGCAACCGTGACTCCTGGACTGCAAACTCAAAGGGCACATTGATCAACGACCCCTGACACCATATGACATCGTAGTTGCCGGAAAGAAGCGACAGAGAATCGAGACTCTCGAGCATTGCGAATGCAACATTCGGGACATCTAGTAACCTACAGACTTTTTCGACAACCTTGAGATTCATCGACACGATGTCCAAGAAATTTACATTCGACCCATTCTGGGCAAATGTGATGCCATCAAGACCCAGGCCGCAGCCGACATCGAGCAGACGCTTCCCCCTAAAGACATCTCGATAGAGAGTGTGGTACCAGCCGCGAACTGAAAACGCCTCTCCTTCACTGGCTTCCTTGCGTAGCTGGCACCATAGAGAGCGCAGCGCGTCGTCATTGAGCTTCAATAAGTCCTCTGAGCGAATCCGACGTTGTCCCGCTGGGACTTCCGACCACTTGTCTCGAAGCGTAGCAAAGACGAGTTCGTGATTGTTGGCTGAGCGAGGATTCAAAAACGAGTTCATTCGGAAATAGATTTTCCCAGTAGTACAAGCTCCGCGTTCATCCAGAAACCAATCTCCTAAACGCGTACAGATCGAAATAACTTCATCGCTATCGTGCCGAACGTCGCGCGAGCCCGCTCACTCTCTGTATCCGCGTCCTCGGCCATCTCTGATTGAGGTGGCGCAAGACATCCCCAGGCGGGGGCAACAATCTTCGGCGTGTCGACATACGCCATACGTTCCGCACGTGCAAACAGCTCCCGGAAGCGCTGTTCGGGTACGTCAGCGTAGACACGCGCAGAATTCACCTCCCCAATCCGGCGCCATTCCATGGGATCTTCTGTCTGAATGACGCCTTCCGCTTTGAGTTTGTCGTAGTCCGGACAACCAGGAAGAGGCACATACCAATTCACTCCAATAATCGGAGGTTTCACAGTGTCCAGGAATTTGAATGTTTCGAGAATATCACTTTCTGTCTCGCCAGGATATCCCAGAAGGATGCTTGCATGGTATGGGAAACGGAGTCTGTTGTGCAACTCTGCCGCACGGTAGTTCTCCCTGACGTCCATCCCCTTGATCATCAAATCGATGACTCGTTGGCTGCCCGACTCGAATCCATAGAAAAGAAAACGACAACCTGCACGCCACATCAGCCGCAGCAACTCCTCGTTTACTTGATTCGGACGCATATTGGCAAACCATTGGACGTGCTCCGAGAGCCCTTTTCGTATCATCAGCTCCGAGAATTCAATTATGAGCTTCCTGTTGTTTCCTATTGTACTGTCGGTAAAGTACACGCTGTCGATATCGAACGAGCGGACCATGTATTCAACCTGCTCAGCGAGGTATGTGGCGGTGTAGAAGCGAACAGACGACAAGGCGTTGTATGCACAAAACGCACACTTGTATACACAGCCACGTCCCATGATGAGATCAAGGGTTCTGGCGGTACGGAATTTCACTTTCGCGTACGACGGGTGTGCATAGAAACCGTAGTCACAGAGTGACCAATCAGGAAACGGCAGTGAATCAAGGGGCCTGATTTCAGCGCCCTTCTGATACGCTTGAGTGCCCGCGCCAACCACACCCTGAACTGAGTCTGGTCTCTGGCCTCGAGCAATGTCTGGAAGTCCTTGATCTCCTTCGCCCACAAACGCGTAGTCGAAACCGAGCTCAGCAACCGTATCGTGCGGTTCGGTCGAAGCGTGTATTCCGCCGGCGAGAAACATGGGGCGAATCCCTACGTCTTCGCATGTGCGTCGAGCATACTCCACTGCCCTCTTAACCTCAAAATAGTGAATAGAGAAGAAACCAAATCCAATGATATCCGGATGGAACCCCCGAATGGATTCTCCGAACTTATGCAAGCACGCCTCGACGCTACCTTGCAGAGTCACAAGATCACGCATCATATCGACGATGCGCACCTCGTGACCTTGCCGCACTAGTTCTGTCGCGAGCAGCAAAAGTGAGTACGGTCCGTTTCTCCATTCTCTAGACAAGTCATGGCGCGCCACGCCCTCATCGTGAAAGTTCCAAGGCTGCACCAGCATGACCTTGCACATGATACCCTCCTCATCCTAGGGATAGAAATCCCTAACTACGGGCTCAATCCATCGCTTGTACGCTTCTTGCTGCTCGGCAGTCCAATTCGGAGAACCGCCGACAGTCCTTGGCCGAGACCGTGGGTTCGCAATTTCGTTCGTTTCAGTTCCTGGCGTAGCGTTCACGCGCACTTCCAGCAAGGACTTGACACGGGTCGCGTCAAAACCCTGGATGCCAACAAAATCAAATAGCTCTGAGCACGAGTCCACAGATATATCTTCAATTCTCATGACTCGCCAGAGGCGCGAGTCAATCCTTGAGAAGAAACTCATGACGATCGAATTCACCTCGCGCCAGTACCAGAGACACTTTTCGAAAGGTGTAACCGAATCCCATTGCATTCCGATATCCGTATCTTGCCGAGCCCGTATGTGCTCCAAGGAATACGGGTGACTGGGATCGAAGAAACCCCTCGCCAGAGCGCTGACAACGAAATCCTCAGGCCGTCTCACGAGTAGAATGAACCGCGCTGCCGTTCCGAAACGGCGGTACAGCTCTTGATACATCATATAAAGCAGACCAGAACTCTCTCCGTAGATGATTCCGCTTTGGTTATGCGATTGGACGAGCGGCTCAACCACACTTTGAATTTCGGCATTCAAGGAGCTGTAGTCGTCGTTCAAGTACGCATCTCGGAGCTTCGCGTAACACGCGGATTTTTCATGGTCACAATGCGTGTTACTGCCAGTATTCAGAATCCTCGATAGCAGCATCGTTCCGCAGCGGCCGGTTCCAGTAAGGAAATAGCACCTCACCTGCGATTCCTTGTCGTGATTGTAGGGCATCATCCGACTATTCCGACGAAACGTCTGTATCATCCACGTGGAGTGCAGCGTCTCCGCGAGCACCTTGTGGACTCTGAACGATCCTGTATTTGGCTCTGGCTTAGGCCCGCCGAACAACTAACACGGACGTGCTACTCCGGCCGATTGACTTCTATTTCGCAATCGAGATTGGTCGCAGATCCGCGGGCAACCTTGCCCACTCCGCCTGTGACCTCGATTTCTAGTGCATCCAGCCGTCTGTCGTAACACACGGATTTTTGAGAATTCAGTGCCACAAAGTTCACAAGATACTTTCCTACTCCCAACCACATAGTGACGTGGAACCTGGTTTCAAGGATGGCACCCCGTTTTTGCGGGCCGGGGTTCTTCCCCTGCACGAAGGTGTTCGTCCAAAAAAAAGAAACCCCTTGCGCATTCTTTATTGCGACCTGAGGTTGAATGTCTTCCATATCTTCATATATCAACACGCGACTAATCACGGTGTAGCGCTTGCCTGTTTCCAGTACTGTGACAACCTGTCCCTTGTTGTCGACGATGCCAAAATCGATCACTTCTGCCTTCCCGTTCCCGTGTCGCATTTCTCTGTGCCCCTGGTAGGATAAGCGACTCGCGAACCTCCTCAGTGACCACTCACGCAACTGTGTTCTATCCCAGTGAGACATCTCCTGCTGAGATGGCAAAACATCTTGCCATTGCACGGTTTCCGCTGGCGCGCTGGGCAAGCTATCCGTGCTCGAAGAGATGCTCGAGCTTTCGTTCGATTGTGCGGATATCGGCAACGCCAGCTCGTTTCCAGACTCCGTCGCATCGTGTCCGTGCGCAACAGCAACCTCAGGAGGTTTTGATGTCGAGGTCGGCAGAACTCTTGGTTGAGTTTCAGGCTGCTGAGGGTCTCGAGAGGGACGAGCTGGCTCAACTGCCTTCTGTTCATCCGTGCTCGAGAAGAGAAGTCGCGTGTAACAGTTGATCACATAATTCGGGACTCCGCGCTCGATGATCCTCCCTCCTTCAAGGAGAATAGCAGAGTCGCACAGTGAGTTGATCGTATCGATGCTGTGAGAAACAAAAAGAACGGTCGTGCCTTTCTTGCGAATCTCCTGAAGCTTCGAGAAACATTTGCTCTGGAATCTCAGGTCGCCGACCGAGAGCGCCTCATCGACAATCAGGATATCAGGGTCGATGTTGATCGCTGCTGCAAATGCCAAGCGCACCATCATCCCACTAGAATAGTGTTTGATCGGCTGCCCTATGAATTCACCGATGTCCGCAAACTGCTCGATAACAAGAGCACGCTCCGACATCTCTTCCCGCGAGTACCCCAGGATTGCACCTTGCAGCAGGATGTTCTCCTTGCCGGTGAGTTGCGGATTGAATCCGATGCCGAGCTCAAGAAGCGACGAGATACGGCCCGATCGTTTCACCTGACCTGATGTCGGATATACAGTACCACACACAATTTTGAGCAGAGTGCTTTTCCCACTCCCGTTACGCCCCACAATACCCATCGTCTCTCCACGTCTGACATCCAAGGAGATGTCACGCAGAGCCCAGAACTCGTGGCCTTTCGTCAGATATCCCAGCGTCAGCAGCTCCTTGAGCCGGTCGTTCTGGCTGTTGTACAGCATGAATCGCTTCGAGAGGCCCCTCACGGAGATCACAGCTTCGCGCGAATCTATGATAGATGACGACTCCACAGCCATAACCTGCAAGCTCTCCTAAAGATGATCCACGATTCGCTGCTGGAACGTCGAGAACACCAGCGCACCGGCAACGAACGTCGCTAATGAAACAACCGTCGTGTAAATGATGAGATTCGTGCTCAGCAGGATTGAGTCACCGATGCATGACATACGAATTGCTTCGATCATGGAGTACAACGGATTCAAACGAAACACAAGAGCAAGTATAGGGACCTTCTGTTGCACCTGCTCGACCATCGAATGCGAGTAAAAAACCGGCGTTAGGAAAATCAAAAGCGTGAGGATAATATTCACGATCTGGTCAGTGTCCCGGATGAGCACTCCAATGCACGAAAGAATCCACGAAAGGCCGATCGAGAAGAGCGTCAAGAGAAGCAGTGAAGCAGGAATCACCCAGAGCGCTGAGAGTTGAGGTCCAATACCATAGACGGCCAACAGAACAGCGATGATGCACGCATTGATGCCTGCTCCGATCAACGCCGAGAACAACGTAGAGACAGAAAAGAGTTGGTACGGAAAAACCATCTTCGTGATCATGCTGATGTTGGAGTACAGAAGGGACGGCGAGCGCCCGATGACCTCCGAAAAAACCTGAAAAGGAGTGAATCCGATCATAAGGAACACAATGTAGGGAGATCGAGAGTACTCCACGGGAGCGTGCGCGTTATAGACAACGCCGAAGAAGATCGCATAGATCGCCACGGTTGCTAAGGGACGCAGGACTGCCCAACTCAGGCCCAGAAAAGAGCTCGCATACTTTTCCTTGAGATCCTTTCGCACCAAAGCCCACAAGACATTATTCTGAGTCAGAAGACTTCTACCTAGCTCAACTGTGCCCAGAACAATTTCTTTCATGGAGTTCCGAAATTCGGGTGACGATTTTCCTCTGATGAGTGACCAACAGCGTACCCGAGAATCGTCAGGTAATCGCCGATTAGGGTCTTGACGGCCTTGAGCATTTCTGCATCGTATACCTCTCTCCATTCCCCTGGTGTACCGCGTCGATAGTGCGAATTCGGATCCGCGACTCCCCGAGGCCGCCCTCCGCTTAACGCCTCAAAAGTGTACTTCGCCACTGCTTTGACGATCTGTTCGCTCGAGCAGGGTATCTCCATGTATTCAGCGATCTTTTCTAACTGTCCGACGGGATCTTCAACGAGATCTTCGTACCTCACAGGCAGGCACCATCCCTGGTTCAACCAATCAATGACATGCACACGGACGTCCCACCTGATACCCATCTTGCTAAACAGCCCTCTTTCCTGCGGATCAATGGCAAGTTCATAGCTTCGCGCGAACTCAAGAAGGTCGGCCTTGAAGTTCTCCATCGCTCCCAACTGCGGATTCTTGAGCTTGCCGTCTCTTGCGTTGGCGTAGTAGTAGGAGATGTATACGTCCAAGGGATTGCGATAAAGAACCACCATCCTTAGCCCCACATATTTTCGCGGATTCAAGATCTCCGCGTGCAGATCGGACTCGAAATGCTCATAGACTAACCTTTTTGACGCTACTGATTCCAAGGCAGTTCTCAGATTCGTTTCGTCGAGAAGGCGCTTCTCTTCATACGCCGGTTCACCGAGCAGCTCAGAGATCATGAATTTCAGCCAGTGCGTTCCGGATCGTGGAAGCGAGCTAAGCACTTTCAATGTCTGAATCTTTTGAGGCGTCGACACGGCGTGCCTATCATTTGACACTTCGATTCCTTGATACCTTCTCTCATTTCCTGTGATGCCGGAGTTCAGCAATCTAGCACGGAGAGTCGCTAAACTAGGCTCAGATGGATCTGGAACACCTACATCGGGCTCGACACAGACCACAGGGCGATCCCCGACCAAGACGACCAGAATGTCGTGAGGATTCAGACCAGTCCTAATGATGTCAAGGTCATCACTCCGAAGTTCTATGGCGGTTACAATCAAGATGAAGCCGGCTTCGAGCATGATGTGCGCAACCTCCGAGAGGCGCCGCATGTGCTCCTCACGGTTCTCCTGTTCGCGCTTGATGTCGGCGTCCACGCCATAGAGCACGTTCGCTATACCCAGGAAATATGCCTCGTACCCTTCGCGGTGCAGACTTTCCTCCAAAGCTCGCGCGAGCGGTTTCTTGCCACAGTCTCTCTTTCCCGTAATCATGATGAGAGCAGGTTTCTGCCCGTGCCTTGCTGCTCGCTGCTCACCCGGAATCGCGCTCATCTCCCACTTGTAGTCCCGTAGCAGGACCTTTTCGCGAATTCGTGATTGCGTGTCCCCAAGCTTCTCGCGAATGATCCCCCCTCCGCGAATCTCGAACTCGTCCACGATGGCGAAGCGGCCGGTACCCAGCACATCTTCCGAGAGATCGAAGGCCATCGCCCAATCGAGGTGCAGATCGCAGTCGGCGACTGTGTAGCGATCGAGCTGCTTTGATTCGCTTGTGGCAAGTGTGGAAGCATCCTGAACGCTTCGGATGTTCTCGATCCTGCAGGGTACACGCGCTGTGCCGATCTTCAGCAGATACTCTCTCTGCGGAACCATCGGCTGCCTGCCGAGCCAGAAGATGCTGGAGCGGAGTCGGCTCGTCACGTGCGGCCTCGACTCCCCTACCTTGATCGCCAGCTCACCACGGGTCACGTAGATCTGCTCGCTGAGCGTTAATCCGATCGCTTCCCCCGCAGAAGCAGTCGATCGCGTCGAAGGCGGGAACGATTCAATGTTCTTCACGGTGCTCTTCTTGCCCGAGGGATAGAACACGATCCGGTCGCCGATGCTGATCCGCCCGCTCTCGACGGTTCCGGCAACGATGCGCCTCGTGTCTCCGTCGTTCGTGAATTTGTACACCCCCTGCACCCAGAGACGGAACGGCTTTTCAGAGGGAGTTCCCTCCTGCCGGAAACTCTTCAGCACTTCGACCACCGTGGCTCCCGAATACCATCCCATCGCAGTGCTGGATTGCACGATGTTGTCCCCCCGCATGCCGCTCACGGGTATGAACT
>Ga0315282_10002867_pt1 | contig 31290 bp, 28 predicted proteins | sample YL17G07_20_MG_FD_203693 | JGI IMG/M metagenome (GOLD analysis project Ga0315282, IMG submission 203693) | Sediment microbial communities from Yellowstone Lake, YNP, Wyoming, USA - YL17G07_20 | ecosystem: Environmental > Aquatic > Freshwater > Lake > Sediment | place: USA: Wyoming | collected... | reverse complement strand
AGGAGGTCAGCACCGTACTCGTTCGCAACGAACAAGCGAGAATCTACCACTGGCACGCACGCACGGGCCAGTTCCCGCCACGCCTTCATCCCGGCGGTTCAGGATAAATCGGTGACAGTAGAACTAGGGCCAAGTGCTTTATGATCGATCCGTGTGTCTTGATCTCTGGCTTGCCACAGCCTGAGCGTTCGGACTCACCAACCCGCCTGTTCCAACCTCTCCGGGGGCTGCACACGACCCGCCCGCGCTGCGCGAGCCTGTATACAACGCGTGGACCTCCTCCACAAGCTACACTTCATTGTGCCGTGTCGCGACACAATTGTCAAGCAGAAACGCGGACAAGATAGAGATTTTCGGACGACCCGCCAGACTCTCATCATGGAGGCGCATAAGCTCAATAATTACAATGACTTACGTCGGCAGGCCCTGCCCACAAACTCCACGAAGTCGTTGAGGGTGCCGAACGGCTCATTCGGGCTGTAGTAATCCTGGATGTCGTAGCTGTTGTCGCGCAATGGGCTCTTGTAGAACGGCAGGAGCCAGATGCAGTCGATGCCAAGATCGGCGAGATCGTCCAGCCGGGCGGTCGCACTTGGGAAATCACCGATTCCGTCGCCGTTGCCGTCCTGAAAGGACGGGATGTCGATGGCATAGAAGATCGCGTCCTTGTACGACAGGTTCTGAGCCATGACAAGGCCCTCGTTTCCAGAAGCGCACCATTGTCATGCTCCAGAGACCCGATGTCTACGCCATCTTCACTGAGGTTTTCCCCCGTTGGCTGCTCTCCGATTGCCTACGCGAGCAGGGAAAAAGAAAAGGGCTGCGGAGATCGATCTTCCGCAGCCCTCAGAAGGCAGTACTAGACACTCTTGCTTACAGGGCGTAGCGTTTCCGCAGCCACCCGACAAGGCCGGTCCCGAGACCGGCGAGCAGCAGAGCGCCCGGTGCAGGAATGACGCAGAGTGTGTCGACATGGACCCAGTCCAAGACGGCCGGACCCGTCCCTACAGTACTGAGAACCAGGAGGATGTCCTCCCAGTCCGGGTTCGGATAGACCCGCCAACCGAACCAAGCATCCTCGCCGGGGGCACCCTGCATCCCGACGTACCTGAAGCGGCCGTCGCCAGCCACTACCGAAGCGGACAATACGCCACCATTCAGCAACCCCAGGTCAACCCAGATTTCCTTGTAGGCGCCACCGCCATAGTTCGGGATCTTCATATCCATGACGATAACAGAACCTACCATCAGGGTTTGGCCATCCCACACGGCGGGGAAGTTGATCTGGCCCGCGATACCAGCCGGATCCGGGTTGAATACCTCCTCCGGAACCGCCTCGTATCCGCCCGGGATCGGAGTGACGTAGCCGGGAGTGAAATCCCAGAGCTGGTGAGTGCTGCGAGGGGCACCCTCTTCCCAACCACCGAGACTCGGTACTGCCTGTGCTGCTGTGCCGATAAGGGCACATACTACCAGACTCACTGCAATTCTTTTCATCATTCTTTCTCCTCCAATAATCGGCGTCTTTGTTACCCTTCCCTGCCGTGACCGTGAAGAGCCACAACACTATTTCGATGCCCAGCCTACGGCTAAGTGATCTACGGTCAGTTTCCCAGTCTTGTGATGCTCTGCCTGCCTCAACCTGAGCGTTCGAACCGATCAATCTGTCTGCTGCGACGTCCTTGAGGGCTGTACGCGACCCGCCCGTGCCGCGCGAGCCTATACAGCATATGGACCTCCTCCATGAGGCACATTTTATTCTGCCGTGTCGCGACAGAATTGTCAAGCGCAAACGCAGGCAAAATACAGATTTTCGGACGAGACGCTGAATTCCCGTGATGGAAGCAGCTAACCATAATAATGACAATGACTTACGTCGCATAGTGCAGTAAGAAAAAGGACGTCGCTGCCTCATTCGATAGTAAATTTGCATGGCAGTCTGGAGAGAGACTCCCGGTAAACTCGGTTGTCCGGCGAATCTGACGGGGGGATATTGACAACTGGGCCGTGAAAATGGATAATAAGACAGGCAGTGCAAGCACGGGTTGCCAGGTCGGGCCGATACGATGAGACAGGGAGGCGTTCGCAAGGGGGGCCAGCATTTGAGCTTAGAGCGGCCCGGACCTGGTCGTGAAGAAAGGAAGGGTGATGAAGCGGATATACACAATCATGCTTGCCGGAGGGCTGATATGGCTTTCCAGCGGCTGTGCCGCCTCCCCGCCTACGGGTGCGGCGGGCCCCGCCAGCACGCCTGGGGACCAACCAAAGCAGATCGAATCACCGCCGGCGGGACCCCGTCCTCTGCTGGAGGCACAGGGTTTCGCGATTCTCGACTTTCGGGCTCAGCGGGACGAATTTGACCGTGTATGTGTCCTTGGCGAAGTCAAGAATACCGGGTTTCTGGAGCGGGGGGTGGAACTGCAAGCCACGCTTCGTGACACGGACCTGCGAGTCGCGGCTGTCGGACTGTTCCAGCCCGCCTCGTACAGGAACATCAAGCCTGGCGAGACGTGGCCATTCGCCTACTCATTCGGCCGGCAGGAGGGCGTCGTCCGAGCCGAGTTGAGGATCGTTAGTGCGTTCCGCGCGATGGATATGCTGAACGTCGCGTCGACCAGCAGCGGCGAATGACGGCCGTCCGAACCACACAGCGCCAGGCATAAATCACCCAGCTCGTCACACCTCTCGCGCGCTTTGCGCTAATCCTCCGGTGGTACGGCAGTTCTCCGGCTCGCCTCACTACCATCCCAGGTTCTTGAGTTTCCAGCACAGCCCTGTTATGCTGTCAGCCGCAAGGCTCAGCGGCGTGGCTGGGCATGCGGGAGGGGCAACGGAACCCTTGCAGAGAAACGCGACATGCAACGTCTTCTAACCAGGAAGCTCGGGTATGATGCTGGCACGCATATTGTCCTGGCTGTGCTCGGCGCGGCCGGTGTCGTTCTTGTGATGCTATGCACGTCGCGGTACGGGGCAGGCATCTCGCCCGATTCCGCCAGCTACCTGTCTGCTTCGCAAAGCCTGCTCCGCACAGAAGGGTACCGCTACTTTGACGGCGGAATCTACACCCAGTGGCCGCCGCTGTTCCCCACTCTGCTGGCGGTGCTCCACGTCGTCGGTCTGGAGCCCGTTACCGGGGCGCGATTCCTGAATGCATTCGCCTTCGGGCTGCTCGTCTACGTCTCGGGCCGGCTCTTTATGAGGTGCACGAGCTCTGTCGCATTCGCGCTGCTGGGGGCGCTTTCCATCGTATTGTCGGGCCCGCTTGTGGGCGTGTCCATCATGGTCTGGTCCGAGCCGGTGTTCATAGCGCTGGCGGCTCTGTTTGTCTTGGCGATGCCGGGTTTCCTGCGGACACAGAGTCGCAGATCGCTTGTCTCGATCTCTCTCCTGGCCGCTCTCGCCTGCCTTCAGCGGTACGCGGGTGTGACCCTGATTCTCACAGGCTGCATTCTGATCGTGCTGGGCGCCGCAGGAGCCTCTGTTGGGCGAAGGATCAAGTATGCTGCGGCCTTCAGTCTGCTCTCCGGCCTGCCGCTGGCCGCCTGGTGTCTGCGCAACCGGCTTCTGGCGGGCCAGACGGCGGGCGGCCACCATTTCTCACTGGTGTCCGGCCTCGATCTCGCCCGGCCCTTTGCGTCCGCGATGAACCTGATCGCCGCCTGGTTCTTCCCCGGGACGTTCTCCACAACCGCCGGATGGATCGGCGTGGGACTGGTTCTGTTCTTATCCGGTGCGGCAATCGCCGTCTCCCATTATGCCCTCAAGCGTCACAACGATACCCGATCGCTGCAAGTCTGGCCGGCGGTTGTGTTCGGACTGGTGTACATCGGCTTCATGGTTGTCTCCGGCGCCGGGCTCTTCTGGAATCTCGAACCGCGGCACACGGCCCCCGCATATATGTTCCTCATGCTGCTGGTGTTTGCCGGGGTCGAAGACGCGTCCGCGCTGCTGGGTCGGCTCCTGGTCATCAAGCCGCTGGGGACACTGGCCGGGCTTGCGCTGTGTGCCCTTTGGTTGCTGTACCCGCTTGATCAGGTGTCATCCGATGCGAAGCGCTACATGGACGAGGGCGCAGGCGGGTACGCCACGCGACTGTGGCAGGAATCGTCTCTGATCGCTTGGCTGCGCGCCAGCCCGCTCCAGGGCGCTATTTACAGCAACGTTCCCGACGCGCTGTACGCCCTGGCGGGGATTTCCGCGAGATCGACGCCTCAGTATCAGGAGGATGCCGCGAGATTTGCAGGCACAATGTCGTCGTCGCAGGCGAATTACATCGTCTGGTCCTCCAGCTTGCGCCGCGACTTCCTCTACGACGCGCGGGAGCTTGCCTCGCGGTGGCAGATGGCGCCCGTGGCGACACTGGCCGATGGAGCGGTCTATCGTTTCCTGGGCAATCGCGGCCCCGGCGTGTCCGGCGTGTACCGGTTCTGGTCCCCCGAAACAGGGAGACATTTCTATACGGCCGACAAGCGGGAACGGGATGATCTGATCATCAGGCATGCACGGCAGTGGAAGGATGAAGGCGTCGCCTTCTATGCCTATGGCGACGGCCGGCAGCCCGCCGATACACTGCCCGTGCACCGGCTGTGGTCGGATGTCCTGCAGAGCCGCTTCTATACAATGAACGAAGCCGAAAAGAACAAGCTCGTGCAAGACCCCTCGGGCGTCTGGAAAGACGAGGGCGTCGTCTGGTATGCGTATCCCGAAGGCCGGCAGCCTGGCGAGGCTTTGCCGGTCCACCGGTTCTGGTCGGACGCCCTGGGCAGCCACTTCTATACAATCGACGGGGCGGAGAAGGACAAGCTGGTTCGCGAGTATGCCCACGTCTGGAAGTATGAAGGAGTCGTGTGGTATGCGTTTGGCAAGTGATGATTGTCGATTCCGGCGGTCGGGCAATTCGGGCGGGATGTTGTGATGCGGCCGGAAACTGCGATCATCATCGGGGCTGGGCCGGCGGGACTCACCGCCGCATACGAGCTGCTCAAACGTGGCAACATAAAACCCGTCGTCTACGAAATGGACAATCTGGTCGGCGGCATCTCCAGGACCATCAACTACAAGGGCAATCGAATCGATATCGGGGGACACCGGTTCTTTTCGAAGTCGCCCAAGGTCGTGCAGTGGTGGTTGAATATCCTGCCTTTGCAGGGCAGTTCTTCCCGGGATGCAGAGGCTCGTGACGCTGTCCCGCTCTCGCTGCTCGATGTCAATGGCCCCGATCCCGAGAAGACAGACCGCGTCATGCTCGTTCGCAAACGCCGCTCTCGAATCCTCTATGCGGGCAGGCTCTTTGAGTATCCCTTGGCCGCCAATCTCGATACGGCCGTCAAGCTGGGCATCGGGCGCACCGCAGGCATACTGGCGAGCTACCTCAGGGCCCGTGCCTTCCCGATCAGGAGCGAAAGGTCGCTCGAGGATTTCTTCATCAACCGTTTCGGAAGGGCCCTGTACGCCACGTTCTTCAGAGATTACACGGAGAAACTCTGGGGCGTGCCCTGCGACCAGCTCAGTCCGGAATGGGGCGTCCAGCGGATCAAGGGCCTGTCGGTATCGAAGGCCTTGCTGGATGTGTGCAGACACGTTCTGCCGGGCGGCTCCGGGACTTCGGGAGAGACCAGTCTCATCAGGCACTTCATGTACCCGAAGCTCGGCCCGGGGCAGTTGTGGTCGCAGGTCGCCCGCATCGTCGAAGACAAAGGCGGCGAGATTCACCTGGGGCACAGAGTCGTCCACCTGACGTCCGAGGGCTCCAGGATCACGGGTGTCGTCGTGAGAGATGAAGCCACCGGGCACGCGGCTGAAGTGAACGGCGATTACTTCTTCTCGACCATGCCGATCAAAGACCTCATCGCCGGCCTCAAGTCGTCGGCGCCCGATGATATCCGTGAGATAGCGCGAGGGCTCGTCTATCGGGATTTCATCACGGTCGGCTTGCTCCTGGAGAGACTGCGGGCGGGGTCGAAGAAGACAGAGCAAGTCGCCGGCGGACTGATTCCGGACTGCTGGCTCTACATCCACGAGCCGTGCGTCAAAATGGGCCGGATCCAGGTGTTCAACAACTGGAGTCCTTACCTGGTCCGGGATGAGGCGAAGGTCTGGGTCGGCCTGGAATATTTCTGTACCGAGGGTGACCAACTGTGGAACATGAGCGATCGCAAGCTGGCGGAGATGGCGATTGAGGAGATGGCAAGGATCGGATTCATTGATGTGGCCGACGTGCTTGACAGCACGGTGATCCGAATGCCGAAGGCCTATCCCGCCTACACGGGCACATACGAAAGCCTCGGCCGAATCCGCGATTACACCGACCGTTTTGAGAACCTGTTTCTGATCGGCCGAAACGGGATGCACCGGTACAACAACGCGGACCACTCGATGCTGTCCGCCATGGCAGCGGTAGACAACATCATTCACGGCGTGAAATCAAAAGACAACATCTGGGCGGTCAACGCAGAAGAGGAGTATCACGAAACCGCCGCGCAGGTGCACGATCAAGAATGACTTGGCTTGGCCCAAGTGCAATGTCCACGCTCGCGTAGACATGCCCGACTCGCTGCCTGTTCAATGGAGCCAATGGGAGTCGAACCCACGACCTCTTGCATGCCATGCAAGCGCTCTCCCAACTGAGCTATGGCCCCAAGCCATCGAACTGCCGCCGTTTGCGATTGCTCACCGGCGATTGCTACTCATGATGGACGCATACTATGTTACCATAGCCGCTCGATGCGGGCAAGCAATTTTTGCTGCCATTTGGGGCTGAAGGCAGTATGATTCGTGAGAATGTTGGCTCCCGGTGCGCCGCCGGAGCCCGTCGGACCCGGTCAGCGGCGCGTCGGGGGTTGCGCTGGTTGTGACGGCTCTTTCGAAGCGGGTGTGGATGGATTATGTCTGGCGACGAGGTCATGGTTCTGTTGTTCTCGGCCGTGGTGGCGGCGTTCGCCTGGTATCGGTGGTATGCCGGCGCAACGGTCCGAACGCTTGTGACCCGCAACGCAAGCCGGTTCATCGTTATCGCGGCGCCGGTTGCCTGCTTGGCGATGTTGTTCATCGTCCTGCGGCGGTGGGCGGCCGGTGACGTCCGCGACAGCGGGACTTACCTGGTGTTCTACATGGTGGCGGGTGCGGCGTGGGTAGGGTTCTGTGCGCAACTGTGCTGTCTTCTCGGCACCAGTCCTCGCGACGACGCCGTCGAGCGTCAAAACCTCGCCGCCGCCTTCGCGACGGCCGGGGCGATGGCCGGAATCACGTTTTGCTTCGCCGGAGCCAACGTGGGCAACGGGCCTGGGTGGTGGGTCGTCGTCTTTAGTGCAGCTTTGTCCACCGGCGCCTTCTTCGCACTCTGGGCGCTGGTCGAGAATCTCACCGGCGTCAGCGAGCGGGTGACTATTGACCGGGCAGACGGTACAGGCCTGCGATTTGGCGGATTTCTGGTGGCAACGGGCCTGATTCTAGGACGTGCCGTCGTGGGAGACTGGGTTTCCGCGGATGCGACCGTCCGGGATTTTGCGACTGTCGCATGGCCTGTCCTACCGCTGGCGGGGGCGGAGGTGATTATCGGACGAGTGTCGTCTTCTGGTGGAAGCACCGGCGTGGAAGATTCGCTGGCAGGACCGATCGTCGCAGCGGTCTTTGTGGCCGTGTCATCCGTTTATGTCTTCGTCTGGCTGGGGATGCCGTGAATCCGCCGTGGACCATTCCGGAGCCGATTCCTCAGGCTCAGTTTCGTGACCTGCGCCTGAGCATGATCTTCGACCATCACAAATGGGACAGCCAGTTCGAGGATGTCCCGACGATAGGCCGTTGCTGCCTCATTTTGGAGTGGGAAAGCTGGGAGCAATTGCGGCGACAGGCGGAATTACTGTGGGCCGAGGCGCTTGAGGCGGAGAGGGAGATCATGAATCGGCCGGACCTGTGTAGAATGCTCGGGTTGGGCCGCCGGCTGCAGCGGGCGTGTATGACGACCACCGGGAGAATCCCCTCAACAGGTACGGCGAGGGTCATGCGGTTCGACTTCCATTTCACGCCGGAAGGCTGGCGAATCTCGGAGGCCAATGCGGACGTGCCGGGCGGCTTCATCGAGTCGAGTGCATTCGCCGAACTGGCGTGCCGATATTATCACGGGACGATGCCCGCACCTGACGCGGCCGTACAATATGCACGAGCGGTTGCATTGATCCTTGGCAAAGGCTCGCGCATCGCCCTTGTGCACGCCACGGCGTACACCGACGACCGGCAGGTGATGCTGTTCCTGGCGGAGCGATTCGCCGCCGAGGGCCTGGAGCCCGTGCTGGCCGGACCGACGGATTTGCTCTGGACCAAGGGCAATGCGCTACTGGCTGGTGGCGGCGCTTTGGATGGCATCGTGCGTTTCTTCCCGGCCGAGTGGCTGCCGAATACCCCGCGAAAGCACACTTGGGAGCGTTACTTCCACGGCGGCGCCACGCCCCAGAGCAATCCGGGCTACTCGCTGATCGTGCAGAGCAAGCGGTTCCCCCTGGTCTGGGACCGCCTGGCGATGAATCTGCCGACGTGGAGAAGCCTGCTGCCGCAAACGCGCGACCCGCGTGAAGTCCCTTGGCGAGATAGCGAGGAATGGGTGTTGAAGCCGGCCCTGGGAAGAGTGGGGGAGTGGATCGGCATTCGCGGGGTCACGGCGGAAAAGGAGTGGCGCCGAATCGCACGCAACGTCGCCAGGAGCCCCAAGTACTGGGCCGCGCAGAAACGCTTCGCGGCGGTCCCGGCCAACGCCGACGGCGAAAACCTCTATCCCTGCATCGGCGTATTCGTCATTGACGGGCAGGCGTGCGGAGTCTACGGGCGGGCATCCTCAGCGCCGCTGATCGACGGGCGAGCGCAGGATATACCGATTCTGATACGAAGTCGAGCGGGGAAGAAGAATATGGCCGATGCGGAGGCAGTCTCTGCGGCTGCTCTCGGAGATCGAGACAGATGACGGGAAGAGAACTCTACGAAATGTGGGCCCCGGAGTGGGACGAGTGGTCGCCGTGGGTCAAGCCGGTGCTGTTCACCGAGATGGAGGGCCTGCCACTGCCGGAGGCGAGCATACCGGCAGAATCCAGCCTGCACTGCAGTGCAGGATTCAGGCGCGATACGGCTCTGGTGCTCGACCTGCCCGGCCTGCAATCGCTGATGGCAGCCTTCAGCCTGGCCAAAGACGGATATCGGCCGGTACCACTGTTCAATACCACCTCCGGCAGGCGGCAGCACGTGCCCTCGTCCAAGTGCGTGCTGGCGAGCGTCCCGGCCATGGTGCAGGTGTTGTCCTCGCCGCCCCCGGAGTATGTGCGAAACGCGATCATCGGAGACAACCCGCCCGCGTTTCTGCTCGACTCGTACCGGCTGAGCCCCGACAACCGGCCCGCACCCGGCATGTACGACAATCGCTGGATCGTCTTTCCGCAGGACTTTCCGTCGGCTGCATTTCTCAAGTCGAGGGGGATCACGCAGGTGGTCGTTATCCAGGAAGGATACGGCTCGCCCGCCGATGATCTCGCTCACGTGCTGCGCCGCTGGCAGGAGGCGGGCATCTCGCTCTTCGTGCAGGAGGCGAACGAGTCCTCTGCGCTGCGGCCGATCGACATTCAACGCCCATCGGGCTTCCGCTCAATGATCTATCGCGTGCTGGTGATGATGAAACTGCGAAGGAACAGCGCCGGGGGTTTCGGCTCCATCATCCCAATTCCAGGGGAGGGAGGACATGGGTTCGGGTAAGGACAGCGATGAAGCGAACGCGAATACTGGTCAAAGGTCGGGTGCAGGGGGTCGGGTTCCGGCCGACGGTGCATCGGCTTGCCACGTCGCTGGGACTGAGCGGCTTCGTCTGGAACGACACGCAGGGGGTGACGATTGAGTTGCAGGGCGAGCCGCAGCGGATTGAGGAATTCCTGAGGCGTTTGAGGTCCTCCGATGCGCCGCCGCTGGCGGAGATTCAATCGTACGAGGTCCACGACCTGCCGGTGTCCGAGGGCGAGCGGGGCTTTGCGATCCGTGAGAGCCAGTCCGGCGGGGCGGTGCTCTCCGAAGTCTCGGCCGATGTCGCCACGTGCGCGGATTGCCGCCGAGAGCTTTGGGATACAGTCGATTTCCGGTATCGCTACCCGTTCATCAACTGCACGAATTGCGGGCCGCGATACTCGATCGTCAGGACGATTCCTTACGACCGGCCCAATACCACGATGTCGGCATTCGAGATGTGCTGCCGGTGTGCGACCCAGTATCACGATGTCGCCGACCGGCGGTTCCACGCCCAGCCGGTGGCCTGCCCGCGGTGTGGGCCGAGAGTGTGGCTGGCGGATTCCACCGGCAGGGCGCTGCAAATGGACGGCGACCAAGCGATTGCGGAGACCGCGAGACGGCTGCGGGCCGGTGAAGTCGTCGCTGTCAAAGGCGTTGGCGGCTTTCACCTGGCTTGCGATGCGCTCAACGACGATGCAGTGCAGAGATTGCGTCAGCGCAAGCGGCGCGACTACAAGCCCTTTGCGATGATGGCCGCCTCCGTGGACGATGTGCGGAAGTACGCCGTTGTCGATCGCGCCGCCGAAGAGATTCTCACAAGTCCCCAGAGTCCGATTGTGCTGCTGCCCAAAAAGCCTGATGCGGCTATTGCGCCGTCAGTCGCGCAGGACACCGGCACGTTCGGATTCATGTTGTGCTACGCGCCTCTGCATTATCTGCTGTTTGCGGAGGGCCTGGACGTGCTGGTGATGACGAGCGGGAACATTTCCGATGAGCCCTTGATCTGCGACAACGTGCTGGCCCTGGAGAGGCTTGGCGACGTGGCGGATGCATTCCTGATGCACGACCGGGATATCTACCGGCAGGTGGATGATTCGATTGTGTATTTCGCGGTGGGCGGGCCGGTGCTGTTGCGGCGGGCCAGGGGCTATGTGCCGACGCCGATCTACATGGAGCCGCCGGCAGGGCAGGACGTGCTCGCGGCCGGGGCCGATCTGAAGAACACGTTCTGCTTCGCCAAGCGCAACCAACTCATCCTCAGCGAGCACATCGGCGATCTGGAAGACGCCGAGGTCTACCACCATTACATCCGATCCATCGGGCATTTGGCCGGACTGTTCGAGGTCAAGCCGCAGATTGTCGCGTGCGACCTGCATCCGGGCTACCTGTCCACACAATATGCAAAGTCACTCCCGGGCGTGCAGGTCATCAAGGTTCAGCATCATTGGGCGCACATCGCCTCTGTTCTGGCCGAGCACGGGTTGGCCGGGCCGGTCATCGGGCTTGAGTGCGACGGCACGGGTTACGGCACGGATGGCGCGATCTGGGGATGCGAGTGCATGATCGCGTCGCTGGCAGGCTTTGAGCGATTCGGCCATCTGGCCTACTATCCTCTCGCCGGCGGCGACAAGGCGAGCAAGGAGGCCATCCGCCCGGCTCTGAGCCTCCTGCGGCAAGCTTACGGCGAGAATTTCTCGCTCCGCGACTTCGCGTGGCTGCTAGAACAGATCGAGCCGGACGAAAGGAAACTCACGCTGATCCTGGAGCAGATCGACAAAGGCATCAATACTGTGAATACCTCCAGCCTGGGCCGAGTCTTCGATGCCGTCGCGGCCATGGTCGGACTCGGCAGCTACAATCACTTCGACGCGCAACTGCCGATGGCCCTGGAATCCATCGTTGAGCCGGATATTGAGCAATCGTATGAGTATGATCTGCATAATCCCGGCGGCGGGCCGGTGCAACTGAGCCTGGGCAAAACCTTTCGAGGGCTGGTGAACGATCTCAAGCGAGCAGAGTCGCCGGCGGTCATCGCCGCGAAGTTTCACAATACGCTGGCCGAGGCTCTGCTGGCGATGGCCGTCGCGGCGCTGGCCAAAACGCATCTGGAGACGGCGGCCCTGAGCGGCGGCGTCTTCTGCAACCGCTATCTAGCAAGTCGCCTCGCTGCGAGACTGAAGCAGGAGGGATTTGCCGTACTGTTGAACCGCAACGTCCCCTCCAACGACGGCGGCATCGCCCTCGGCCAGGCAGCGATTGCCGCCTTCAAGACCGGCGAGACTCCGTCCGTCGCAATCGAGGGTGACTGAATCGTTTCCCGTTGCGGATAAGCCTGCAACGATTTTGGGAGGTGCGAAATGACAGAGGAGAAGACCGAATATGGAATCCGCACCGTGGAGCTGGATCAGACACGGCCATGGGAGGAGTTCTGGAGCGAGTTCTACGGCTTGATTTGCACGATCATGTCGGGCTATGAGAAGCCGGAAGATCACATCTGCTGGCGGGGCCAGCCGGACGGCAGACCGCTGCTATCGTTGTTCGACCGCATGCTCGAAGGCCGGATTCCTGATCCACGCGAGCGGCGCGGAATCCTGGCGGATCACGAACGGTCCTCGTCCTATGCCTTCAGAGGAATCCTGCAGAATCCGACGATCCGGGAGCTGAAGCAGGCGATCCGGGAAAACCACATGAACGAGAACCATTTCTGGGCGATTGGCCGGCACTACGATCTGGCCACGCCTCTGCTCGACTGGACGCTCTCACCTTTCGTCGGCGCGTTCTTCGCGTTCGAGCAGGAGCGAGCAGCGGGGGAGACGCGTTTCGAGGAGGAATTGGAGAAGTGGTCCGAGGAACGGCTTGAGCGGGAACTGGAGAAATGCCGCCGGGGCAAGTCGGCAGGGCCGGCGCACTCTCAAGCGGACATCGCGGCTTTGAGGGAAGACCTCAAGCGCAGGCTGTTTCCCGATCACCGATTCCTCTGCGGCCTGAAGTACAAGCAACTGGCCGATAAGGCGGGCAACGATCCGCGGCACAGAAAGGAATTGCTCCAATTCGACAGGACATTCGCGCAGTGGAAACGTACGCATGAGGCCCGGTGGAATGTCTATCACAGGGAAGAAGACAAGCCGCCGACTGCACCGGTTCCGTGCTTCCAGTATTTCGACCCACTTTCCTCGGAGCACAAGCGCCTCCTGAACCAGATCGGGGTCTTCACGATCACCGCAGACGGCAGGAGCATCGAGAAATGCGTCGAGACGTTCTGCCCGAAGAACGATGCGTCATGGATTCTCATACGAATTGCGCTGCCGACCGCCAGGCGGGAGGAATTCCTGAAACAGTTGCACTGGATGAACATCAATCACCTGAGCCTATTTCCCGATCTGCTCGGCGCCTCGAAATACTCCAATCAGGAACTTGAGCGTGCCTTGGCTCGCCATCAGCCCTGAGACCCGTTGGTGCATCGCTTGAGTCTTCGTCAGCCGAGGCCCTGCCCTGCTCCGAACTGCGCCGACCTGCAAGGCGTACTTTAAGTTGGCGAGCTTGACCCTCGTCATCCGCTCCCGTACAATGGTTTCCGGCATCCGTGAATCCGCATGCACAGCCAGTGGAGCGAACATCGAAGAAGGGTCTTAACAGTATCTGAGAGTGATAAACGATGTGTTTAGCTATACCCGCGAGGATCGTGGAGTTGCAGGCCGACCGGGCGATTGTCGATGCGATGGGCAACCGCTGGAGGGCCAGGACCACGCTCCTGCCTGATGCAAAACTCGGCGACGTCGTGCTGGTCCACGCCGGGTTCGCCATTTCGCTCGTCGATGAGGAGGAGGCCAGGAAGACCTGGGAGCTCTTCGCCGAGATCGACAACTTTGAGAAGACATCGAACAAGGTCTCCGGGTAGCCGCCATGCTGGACAGGATTGCCAACGCACAACATGCGATCGATGAGGCCTGCCGGGCGATCGGCCGGCAGATCACGATCATGGAGGTCTGCGGGACGCACACGGTCTCGATATTTCGCAGCGGTATCCGGTCGGTGCTGCCCGATACGCTGAAACTGCTATCGGGTCCCGGCTGCCCCGTCTGCGTCACGGACCAGGGGTACATCGATACCGTCATGGGACTGGCGGATCGGGACGATTGCGTGATCGCCACCTACGGCGACATGATCCGCGTGCCCGGCAGCGACGGCTCGCTCGAATCGCGGGCCTCCAAGGGCAATGTCAGAGTCGTTCTGAGCAGCGAGGATGCACTTCAACTGGCGCGGGAGAGCCCGGACAAGACCGTCGTATTCGTCGCGGTCGGATTCGAGACGACAACTCCCGCCACCGCCGTGGTTGTCAGGGAGACGGCGGCCGAGGGCATCGGCAACTTCTGCATTCTCAGCGGACACAAGCTGGTGATTCCCGCCATGCGGGCCCTGCTCGGCGGCATGAACGACCGTATCGACGGCTTCCTGTGTCCTGGGCACGTCAGCGTCATCATCGGCTCCGGTGCATTTGCGGAGATCGTGCGTGATTTCCGCCGTCCGTGTGTGGTAGCGGGCTTTGAGCCGTTGCAGATCATCGAGGGCCTGGCGGAGATCTGTCAGCAACTCGCGGCGGGCAAGGCCGAGTTGAAGTCGGTCTACAAAGCGGTTGTCACGGAGAAGGGCAACACCGCGGCTCAGCAGATCATTGCCGAATGTTTCGATCCGGCGGATGGCTACTGGCGCGGGCTTGGCAAGATCGCCAAAAGCACGCTGGTTCTCAAGGAGCGGTACGCTCGGTTCGACGCCTTCCGACGCTTCGGCTTGGAGGACAAGCCCGGCAAAGAGAATCGTGGCTGCCGATGCGGCGAAGTCCTTTGCGGGTTGATCGACCCGATTCAATGTCCGTTATTCGGCACGCGGTGCACCACCGACAGGCCCGTCGGGCCGTGCATGGTCAGCTCGGAGGGTACGTGTGCGGCGTGGTTCAAGTATGGCCGGAGAGGATGACGCGGGCGATGGCGACCAATCCCGAGAGAATCCTGCTTGCTCACGGTGGCGGAGGCCGGCTCACCAATCAGCTCATCCGCGAGCGCATCGTGCCGAAATTCAAGAACGAGGCGCTCAGCGAGCTTGCGGACTCCGCGCACCTGACTCTCGCATCGAGCGATATCTGTTTCACGACGGACAGCTACGTGGTCAAACCCCTGTTCTTTCGCGGCGGGGACATCGGCAAGCTCTCCGTTTGCGGGACGGTGAATGACTTGGCAGTGGCCGGCTCAAGGCCGGTCGCGTTGTCGCTGTCGCTGATCATCGAAGAGGGTTTCGAGTTCGACCTTCTGGAGAGAATCTTGCAGAGCATCAGCGACACGGCTCAACGCAACCATGTCGATATTGTGACGGGTGATACGAAAACGGTCGAGCATGGCTCGGCGGACGGCATCTTCATCAATACGGCGGGGATCGGCATCCGATTGCCGAACGTGCATCCCGGACTGGATACGGTCGAAGTCGGGGACAAAATCATTCTCAGCGGCACGATCGGCGATCACGGCATGACCATTATCTCGCAGCGCGAGGGGATCGGCTTCGAGTCGCCGCTCGAGAGCGATTGCGCCGGACTGGCCGAGCTGACGTGCAGCCTGTTTGAGAGTGTGCCGGGCATCCGATTCATGCGGGACCCGACGCGGGGCGGGCTGGCGGCGACCCTGAACGAGATTGTCGAAGGCAGCAGCCGCAGTGTACAGATCGACGAGCGAGCAATTCCGATCCGACCGGCGGTCCAGGCAGCCGCCGACATGCTCGGCTTCGATGTGCTCAATGCGGCCAACGAGGGCAAGTTCGTCGCCGTGGTCTCATCCGGGGCGGCACAGGAGTGCGTGAGAGTCTGTCGGGAGCACCCGCTGGGCCGCGATGCCACCGTCATCGGCGAGATTGTGACGACGCGGGACGTTCCTCTAGTGGAGCTGCGGACGAAAATCGGAGGCCGGCGGGTCGTGCAGATGCCGTATGGGCGTGAATTGCCGAGGATTTGCTGATGCACGAGATGTCTGTCGCGCAGAGCCTGGTGGAAATGATCTCCGAGGAGGCACGCATTCGCGTCGCCAGGCCGGTGCGTGCGAGAGTGAGCTGCGGCGAATTGGCCGGCATCAGCGACGAAGCGTTGTCGTTTGCATTTGAGGCTGTCGCGCGAGGCACGCCGTGCGAGGGCATGCAGTTGCAGATCGAGCACAAGCCGCTCCAGGCCTTATGCAAGATTTGCGACGGCGCCTTCACGATTGACTTATGTGGTCCCCAGTGCCCGAACTGTGGCGGCGAGGATTTTGAGTTGCTTCCGGATGCCCCTTTGCTTCTGGAGGAGGTCGAGTTTGAACAAGGAACAGATGATGAAGAAAGTGGATGTGGCCCGCAAAATACTGGGCGCCAATGAGGCGTACGCGCAGAAGAATAGAGAGCTTCTGACGCGGCGCGGGAGGCGGTGCTTCAACATGATTTCCTCTCCCGGCTCGGGCAAAACGACTCTGCTGGTGCGAACGATCACCGACTTGGCGGGCGCCGTCCGGATCGGTGTGATCGAGGGCGACATTCAGACGGATATCGACGCTCAGCGCATTAGGGCCGCCAGCGCGCCGGCCGTTCAGATCAATACCGATGGCGCGTGCCACCTGTCCGCCGCCCAGGTCCATCGGGCCTTGGAGGAACTGCCTCTCGATAACTTGGATGTTCTCTTGATCGAGAATGTTGGCAATTTGGTATGCCCCTCGGCCTTTGAGTTGGGTGAAGATGGGAAAATTGCCATGTTGTCCGTCGCGGAAGGGGACGACAAGCCCGCCAAGTATCCGGCGATCTTCGCCAAGTCAAAAGTCCTGCTCGTAACCAAGATCGATCTGCTGTCGAGCGGCGCGCTGATCGACTTCGATCTCGAACGTGTCAAGACGGATGCGCGACGATTAAACAAGAGCATCGAGATATTCCCGGTGTCGGCCAAGACCGGCGAGGGCATGGCTGCCTGGTATGACTGGCTCAGGAGCCAGGTCCACTCGACATGATTGGTGCAACTTCCGTCGGAAGATCTGCCCGGCGCGCGTGCAATTACCGGTATAGGCCACGGCGGCGAATATATGCGATTACATCAGGATGGAGCATTCCGGAGACATCTTCGCCGGCAGCCAGCCGCCTTCGCACTTCCGTGCTGCTGATATCGATCCGCGGCGTCTCGACGACGTTGCGCTTCAGTTTTTCCACCCGCTTAGGACCCCACAACGGCTCAAATCGGTCGAAATCCGGAGGCGGATAGCCCGCCCGCTGCATCGTCGTCAGGTTGCATGCGTCGATCAGCTCGCGGATCTTGTGCCAGTGCACGAGGTCTGGGACGGTGTCGGTGCCAACGAGCCAGTGGACGGATGTACTTGGGCCGTACTCGCTCTTGAACTGCCGCACCGTGTCGAGCGTGTAACTGGGAGCGGGCCGCTTCAGCTCGCAGTCACTGACCGCAAACAGATCGTTGCCCGCAATCGCCAATGCAATCATGGCCAGCCGATCCTCATCGGCTGCATGAGGGAAGAATCCCTTCAGAGGAGAACATTTTGCCGGAACGAAGATGACTCTCTCCGCAGCGATCTTCACGGCAGCGGCTTGCGCTACGCCCGTGTGACCCAGATGAATGGGGTCAAATGTGCCGCCGAACAGGGCTATCGTTCTCTCTGCCATGACAAGTAACAGCCAAATTGTGTTTTCTTCCACTCGTCCTGCGCCGGACCCTTCATGAAATATCAGGCTCACGGCAAAGGTTAGGAAACAGCGCGACGCCTTGGAAGTCAAGTCGCTTTTGTCTCGCGCGCACTGTGCAAAGCGGGGATTGTATCGCATGAGGTGACATCAATAGGCAACGTGTGCGCGTCGCTGCGGTGCCTCTTCGATCGCTGGTGCTCTCCTCGATGCAGTGACGCGCGTCATGGTCCAAAAAAATTTTTATGAAGTATTTTGAAATATCTTGACGATAAAGAGAACAAGTATTGTCATTACTGTTTATCACATTGATGTTGACAAAAGCTTGGCGGGCAATTTTAGTATTATCCAACACAGTACATACACAAAGCAACAGTAGTGGTCAGCTTAAAGGAGAAAAGTAATGGCCAAGAAGAAAGCAAAGAAGAAGACAGCAAAAAAGACCACCAAGAGAAAGACAGCGAAGAAGGCCCGTAAGAAGACCGCGAAAAAGAAGAAGAGATAATGAGCCCTGAGCAGAGCCTGCTCGCTCGATTGTGTCGGCTAAGGGCGTCTGACGCAGTGAATCGTGCCGCTTGACCTGACGCCGCAATGCACGAGGCGCGGGTCAGCGAGAGCCAGGAAAAATTGCGGCAGGCTTCAATGAAATGGAAGACTTTCCTATGAACGGGAAGTCTTCCGTTTTTTTGGGGGCGAAAACGATGATGGAGAGGGCAGGCTCGCACGTCCTACTCCTGTGCGGCGCCTTGTAATTCCCCTCGATTGTCCTATACTGATGGGCAGTCACACTGCGCATGCGGATGCCGCAGTACGTGGACAAGTAGAGTTCAGGGGAACGTAGTCGATGGATTTCTTTCGCTACATGAACGGCAAGCTGCACGTCGAGCAGGTCGGCGCGGATCGCATCGCGTCCGAGGTCGGCACGCCCGCCTACATCTACAGCAAAGCCACGTTCATCGATCATCTGCACAAGATTCAGCAGGCGTACAGCGAGCTGGAGACGACCGTCTGCTTCTCCGTGAAGGCCTGCAGCAACATTCACATCCTGCGGTTCATGGCTCAGGAGGGCAGCGGATTCGACATCGTCAGCGGCGGGGAACTGTACCGCGTGCTCCAGGCCGGGGGCGATCCGGCCAAAATCGTCTACGCCGGTGTCGGCAAGACGGATCGCGAGATTCTCGACGCATTCAACGCCGGCATTGGGTACTTCAATATTGAATCCGAGCAGGAGCTGGGCAACCTCATCAGCCTGGTGGAACCAAACGCAGGCAAGATCCAATCCCCGCCCAAGGCCGCCCTCCGCGTCAATCCGGACGTCGAGTACAAGACTCACGCCTACATGACCACCGGCAAGCGGGAGACGAAGTTCGGCGTCGATATTGAAAGAGCGCTTGCGGCCTTCGACCGTTACGGCGGCAATTCCTCCGTGCGGCTTTGTGCCATTCACGTTCATCTCGGCACGGGCGGCAAGACCATCGACCCATTCGTGACGGCGGTGCAGAAGATCCTGCCGCTGATCGATCAGCTCCGCAGGAAAGGTCGGACGGTAGAGGCCCTGGACCTCGGCGGCGGGTACGGCGCCGACTACGAAACGGAGACAGTCCCATCGGCGGACGACTATGCCGCCGGCATCGTCCCGTTGCTCAAAGGCAAGGACCTCGCACTGATCCTCGAGCCCGGCAAGAGCATCTCGGCCAATGCGGGCATTCTGCTGACGCGCGTGCTGTACACCAAGCAGGGCGGAAGCAAGAAGTTCATCATTGTGGATGCAGGCATGAACGACCTGATCCGGCCGTCGCTGTACGATGCATTTCATTTCATCTGGCCGGCGTCGGTCCAGCCGCAATTCGTCCCGGCCGTGCGGAGCAGAGAACTGAAGGTAGAAGCAGGCGAAGTCGTCGACGTGGTCGGGCCGATCTGCGAAGGCGCCGATTTCTTCGCTAAAGATCGACCCATGCCCCCAGTCCAGCGGGGCGATCTGCTCGCCATCTTCACGGCGGGCGCCTACGGATTCACCATGAGCAGCAATTACAACGCCCGCCCCCGCGCCCCGGAAGTCCTTGTGGACGGCAGCCGGTTCACGGTGATCCGCCGGCGGGAAACCTACGAGGACCTGGTCGCTCCTGAACGATGACGCCTCTTAGAAGTTCCGCTCGACGAAGCCGGTATCGACCTTGCCCTTGACGAACAGGTTGTGCGAGAGGATTTCCAGGCAGGCGGGGATCGTGGTCTTGATCGGGCGGATCACAAACTCCTGCAGCGCTCGTCGCATCGTGGCAATCGCTTCAGCCCTCGTTTTCTGGTGCACGATCAGTTTGGCGATCAGCGAGTCGTAGTGCGTCCCGATAGTCGAGCCCTGATGGATGTGCGTGTCCACGCGGACGCCGGGCCCGCCGGGAGCGATGTACTGCGTGATCGTGCCGGGGCAGGGGGCGAAATTGTTCGCCGGGTCCTCCGCGTTGATGCGGCACTCGATCGCCACGCCCTGGTGCTTGATGTTCTTCTGCCGGATCCGGATCGTGTGCCCGCTGGCGATCCTGAGCTGCCACTTGATCAGGTCCTGCCCGGTCACCATCTCGGTAACCGGATGCTCGACCTGGATTCGGGTGTTCACCTCGATGAAATAGAACTTCTTGTCCTTGTCGAGGAGGAACTCGACGGTGGCGGCGTTGACGTAGTTGGCCTCCTTGATCAGCCGCAGCGCCGCTTCCGCCAGACGCTGGCGGTCTTTCTCCTCCAGCACCGGGCAGGGGGACTCCTCGATCATCTTCTGGTGGCGTCTCTGGATGGAGCAGTCCCGCTCATAGAAGTGAAGGGCATTGCCCTCCTGGTCGGCCATCACCTGGACCTCCACGTGCCTCGGCTCGACGACGAACTTCTCCATGTAGACGCTGCCGTCTCCAAAGGCGGCCTCCGCCTCTGTCCGGGCCGCATTGAACGCGGCTCGCAGACTGATGTCGTTGTGGACGACCCGCATGCCGCGCCCGCCGCCGCCCGCGACCGCCTTGATGATGATCGGGTAGCCGATCTGGTTGGCCAGCTTCAGGGCCTCCGTCTCGTCCGGGACGGAGTCCTCCGACCCCGGGACGATCGGGACCTTGGCCTTCTTGGCCAGCTTGCGGGCCTGGACTTTGTCTCCCAACAACCGCATGGCCTCGACGGGCGGACCGATGAACGTGATGCCGCAGTCGCGACAAATGCCGGCAAAGTTGACGTTTTCGGCGAGGAACCCGTACCCGGGATGGATCGCATCGACGTTGGTGATCTCGGCAGCGCTGATGATCCGCGGGATGTTCAGGTAACTCTCGCTGCAGTCGGCGGGCCCGATGCAGACCGCTTCGCTCGCCAGCCGCACGTACGGGGCATCCCTGTCGGCCTCGGAGTAGACCGCCACGGTCTCAATGCCCAGCTCGTGGCAGGCCCGAATGATCCGAAGGGCGATTTCACCGCGATTTGCAATCAGGACTCTCGATAGCATTGCCTGTCAGTTGTCTCCATGAAAGCCGTCGTTGCGGGATCGCGAGCGGCGAATGACCTGTCGGCCCTGATTCACTCAGGCTTGACCTTGAAGAGGGGCTGGCCGTACTCCACCGCCTGGCCGTTTTTGACCAGCTTCTCCGTGATTGTACCGCTGACCTCCGCCTTGATTTCATTCATCACCTTCATGGCCTCGATGATGCACACGATGGTCTGAGGATCCACGTGGGAGCCGATCTCGACGTACGCATCGGAGTCCGGACTGGGCGCCTCATAGAAGGTGCCGACCATCGGGGACTTGATCTGCACGGTTCCTTCGGCTGCCGCGGCAGCGGATGCGGAGGTCGCGGCGCCCGCCTGGGCCTCCGACAGAGCACCGGAAGCGATCACCCCGGGCACGGCCGCCAAAACAGGTCCGCCCGTCGCGATCGGCTGCTGGGGATGGGCCCGCTCAAGAGCGATCCGATCCTCCCCGTGCTGAATCTCAATAGTGACGAGCTCATTGTCCTTCATGATCTTGATGAGCTCTTTGATTTTCTGGATGTCCGGGTCTTTCTCGGGCATTGCCGCATCCTTTCCGGAACCCCGCGGGAATTCCATGGAATTCCTGTCCAAGGCCGTCCCGGGGGGCACCTGGACGGCAACTTGATTGAAACCCCAGTATACCTGCCGGGAGGCTCTGTGCAACAGAAATTCACCGGCGGCACGATCCGGAACATTCTCGGACGTTCGGCGGGCGCGCAGAAAAACGCCGCGGCATGGGTCGTGCCGCGGCGCAAATCGCTGTGTTACTTGCCGTTGGCTGACGGCTGGTAGATGTGCGTCGCCTCGTTCTCTTCCACCGGCAGCGTCAGAGCATCGGTATGCAGGGTTGCCTTGAGCAGCACGTCGCCCGCCCGCGTGCCGCGGACGACGATGCGCCAGATGGCCTTTGCCTTGGGCTCCAGCGTGTTCAACGGTGCGAAACTGACAGTCTTGCCCATGAGCGAGCCCGCCGTCGCGCCGGCCGAAGACACGTATTGCAGCTTGTCATCGAGCGTGCATGCGATCCGTATGTTGCGGTCGGACGCGGAACCCTGGTTCGTCGCCGTGATGACGTAGGTGGTCGTGCCCCCTATTTCGACGGGGTCTTCAAGGTCCACGACCTCGATCCGCGTGGCGGCGATTCCGGTGACGATCGTCTTGGCCGAATCGGTCACCGTCTCGGCGCAGTAGGCCGTAGCCGACGCTGTGCCCATGACCTCGCCCTCCCTCGTCGGCGTGTAGGACACGCGCACTTTCTTGGAACCGTTGGGCTCCAGGGTGCCGATCTCCCAGATCAGCTTGGATGTGGAGAACTGGGCGCCGGGTGTCGCCTCGACGCCGACCATCCCAGGCGGAACAACATCTTCCACCGTCACGTTCCGCGCGGGGCCGTCGCCCTTGTTGACGACTGTGATTTCATAGGAGACGGGCCGGCCGAGGTACTGCCGCTGCGGCCCGGACTTGTCGATCGTCAAAACGGGCTGCCGGACGGTCAGGAGCGTCGCCTCCGATTCGACCCTGAGGCCCGTGCCGGACGTCGCGACCGCCTTGTTGATATACGCGCCGGTCTTTGTCGCACGCAGCTTGACGGAGAACCGTCTGGACTCGCCGGCGGCGAGTGTGCCTGCATCCAGGCTCACTTTGTCTTTCCCATCGGCTGTCTGCATGCCGGCGGGCAGCGTGTCGGTGATTTCCACGTTCTGAGCGGCCCCGGTGCCGGTATTGGTCACAACGAACTCGACCGTGATCGGCTCACACAGCAGCGCTTCCGCCGGGACGACTTTGACCAACTCCAGCGTAGGCTCGACGACCGGAACCACGGCGCAGTCCCGGATCGTGTGCGTGATCGCAGTGCAGTGTTCCAGTTGCTTTGTGCCGCTCGCCACGCCGGTGACCTTGATGTCCTTGCTCGCTTTAGGTCCGAGAGTGTCGATCTCCCACACGAGCTTATTGCCTTCGGTCTTGGGCGACGGCTCGGCGCCCTTGAAGGAGAACTCCTTGGAGACAGTCTCGGTGATACTGATGTCGGTCAGCGTAGTCTCGGTAAGATTCGTCACCTTGATGGTGTACGTGAAAGGCTGGTTGAGGCGGACCTCGTTCGGCATGGTCTTATCGACCTGGACAATCCCGTAGTCCTGCCTCGGGTAGATGATGCTGAGAGTGCGTCCGCCCATTTCGTCGACAGACACCAGGCCGGGCCCGAAAGGAGTCGTCTTCTCGTAAAGTCCGGCGGGAGGCTCCAAGTCGGTCAAACTGGGCTGGGCTTCTTCGATTGACGTGGTGATGACATCGGGTTGGCTGACAGGCATCTGGGGTTTGCGCACAGGCTCCGTTGCTTTTGCTGTCTTGGCTTCTTTGGCTATGTCTTTGCCCGCCGCTATGTCTTTTGTATCCTTGGCGGGAGTCGTCTTGGCTTCAGCGGGGACTGTCTTGGCGTCCGCAGATGCTATCTTGGCAGCGGGGGCTGTCTTCGCGTCGGCGGCCGTCGTCTTTGCCTTCACCTGGGCCGGCGGCTTTGTCAAGGTAAGCATCGGCTGTGCGGTTTCCACTGCCGGTTTTGGCTCTTCTGCTGCACGTGGCGCCTCCACAGGTTTAGCCGGGGCCGACTGCGCGGGCCTGAGGTTGTTGTCCCAGAAGTAACTCCGCCGCGGAGCCGCCGCAGCGCCTTGAGAGTTGGTGCTCCGCGAGGCGCTCGTGCTCCGGCAACCCGCCAGGAGCATGGCAGCGACGAGGAACGAAATGGTCCACACCTTCTTCATAACACCCTTCCTCCCTTACGGCAGAGAAAATGCCTTTGCCTGCCCCCCGTGGCAGTGCCAAAGTGCCCGTACAGGCAGCCCATACACCCTACGAGGCTGCTTTTCCACGTAAAATATACGATAGAATGCCATTGGCGCAAAGCCAGTACTCCCACCAATACTTGCCTAATTATACTAAGTTGCCCAGTATGAAGTCAATACCTAAGTTGGGGCAATATGAGGAGATGCGCGCGAAATACTCGCAGGAAGGATTCTCGGACCTGCTTCCAGTCGAGAGCTTTGTGCGTGCAACCTGGATGGCCTGCGATGCGACCGAAAAACGCGTGCGTCAACGGGTCCGCGTGGCTGGTCGGGCGTGTTATGTGAGGGGTGGCGCGTGCTTCAGCAGTATCGAAGTCGAAGGGCACTCAGCGGCAAGGCGGGGTGCAGACGGGCAATCGCGGCTATCAGAGAATCTCGAGGCCCACAATGGTCAAGTCGTCGATCTCGGCGGGCTCCAGTTGCCGACGGCCTGCCAGTTCCGTCAGCCGATCGACGATGTCGGTGATCGGGGCATCTTTCACAGCCATCAATTCCTCGCTGAACTGGAAGACTTCGGTCTTGTCATTGTTGCCGATCAGGAATTCGGCGCCGTCGGAGTAGAGGAGGATGCGGTCGCCCGCTTGAAGCTGGACGGTCTGCTGCAGGAATTCCGCGTTCTCAAAGATTCCGAGCAGGGCCCCTCGGGTCTGGATTTGCTGCGGCGGCTGGCCGCGACGCAGTAGAATGGGGTAGGGGTGCCCGGCTCGCGCGACGGTCAGTTGACGCGTCTTGACGTTCAGCAGGCAGTAGCAGCATGTCGCGAACTGGTACCCGGAGAGCTTCTGCCCGGTCATCCGCAGGTTCAGGTTCTTCATGACCTCGGCGGGAGCGAAGATGCGGTACGTATTGCCGACCGTCTCACGCATTGCCAGAGCCTGCTTGATGAAGATCGTCAGCAGGGCGGCCGGCATCGAATGTCCCACTGCATCAGCCAGGTAGAATCCAATGTGCTGTTCGTCGATTCTTGCAACGTCGTAGATATCACCCGAGACCCACTCGGCGGGCAGGAACGTGACGGCCCAGCGGACGTCGTTGGAATTCGGTAGATGGGAGGGCAGGAAATCGCGTTGTACCAGGCCGGCAAGACGCAACTGCTCCGTCAGGCTGTCCACAAGATCATCCGGCGTCTGAGGTTGTCCTGCCACCCGGCTGCTGCGGGACTTTTCCGAAGGGTTCGCCATCGCCGGTGGTTTGACGGCGATGCCGCGGTTGAGCGGCTTGCGATACGCCAGATTCATGCTGATTTGCGACCACAGGTCATCGAGCGAGACAGACTCGACTGTGCTGCCCGTGGAGAAGGTATCACCCGGAAGGGAAGGACAAGAAGGCGTGACAGGCAGCTCGACCCGCTGAGTCAACACGATGGTTCCGATATTATCTCTTTCGAGGGATTCGAGGATGCGGCCAAGCTCCGGATTCTCGGACGTGGTCGTGCCGCAGGCGTCGATCACTACGGCTCCCACAAGGTCGGGCCGGCTGCGAATCTTGCCGTACCCTGCCAGCGGCAACAGGCAGAAAGTCAGCTTCTTGTCTCGGAACAGCCCCCTGACCTCCGCAGGGATCTCCGTTTTATCGGACAGGTAGACAACGTCGGTAAAGCTGTCAGGCAACTCAATCCGGCTTTGTCCCTGCGTTTTCGCCATAGCTATCGCTTTGCGTCCTGCGTTGTTCTTGCGCAATACACACCCGGTGGGCAATCCCACGGCTCCTATGTCGTCTGGAGGGACGGGGCACTTTGGCGATTTCTGTGTGGGAGTTCGGCAAAAAGCGGACCAGGCTTGCCAAGAGCGGCGGAGTGTGCTACGAAGATTTGGTGGTGCGGGCGGCGTTGTCAGGCGAAAATGGCCGAGCCAATGCGGAGAATCGTGGCGCCTTCCTCAATGGCGATCTCGTAGTCCGAGCTCATCCCCATGCTCAGCTCGGTAAACTGCTGACCGACGATCTTCTCGCCTCGCATCTCGTGAAAGAGCTCGCGGGCCCGGGTGAAGCTGGCCCGGATGATGTCCTTGTTCCGCGTCAGCGGGGCCATTGTCATCAGCCCGATCAGCTTGAGGTTCGGCAGGGTCTCGATCTGCTCGGCCAGATGCGTCGCCGCCCCGACGGGCACACCGTACTTCTGCGGCTCGTTGGACGTGTTGACCTGCAGCAGGATCTTCGGGCATAGGCCGAGTTTCGCCCCCGAAACGCTGATTTCCTCCGCCAGCCGAAGCGTGTCTGCGGAGTGGATCAGAGAGACCATCGGCAGTACCTGACGCACCTTGTTGCGCTGAAGGTGACCGATCATGTGCCAGCGGATGCCCCGGGCTAGCTCTGCGCCGCCTTCTTGCTGCTCCAGGAGATCGGTGAGCTGCGTGGCGACCCTCTTCAGTTGCTGTACGCGGTTCTCGCCGAGGTGCGTGTAGCCAAGCCGAACAACTTCCTTGATGGCCTCGACCTCGGCCGATTTGGTCACGACGACAAGCCTGACGTCCTCCGGTTCTCTGCCCGAGCGAGCGCACGCCGCACGGATTGTCTCCTCAACGTGCTTCACCCTGTCGGCAATTCTCAACATATACATGCGTTACAAGCCAACAACCAAGAATTCCGTACCCTATGCAACGACCCACCCACCCCGCGCCAAGTTTATGGCAGTTTGGCGGGTCGTACAAGAGAGTAGCTGCAAAATTGTGGGATTACTGCGACGATTCCCGGACGGATGTTCCCCTGGACCCCTGCTCCGGGTTGCACCTGCCAGCGAAAAGAGGGCCTGTCACGGGCGGTCCGCCGACGGCGGTCACGATCTCGTGTGACGTAACCGCTTGTCACAAGGGGACTTACCGTCGGTGGTGTCGCGACACTTCCGGCGACAAAAAATCCGCGAAAAAACAGGCTTTTGTCTTGCATTTTCCGGCTTGGGCGGATATAATCATCAACGAATGGGGTGGTGGGAGGCTCACCCTGGTACACGGTCGGTCTTTTTGGATGGGTTGACAAGCGAATCGAATGATATCACTTCGGCTGCAGTTAAGCGGAAGTGCTGTTGATAACGATTAAACCTCGGCGAGGCAGCGTGGTCCACCGGTCTCCCCCCCAGCCGGTCCCACCACCTCGCCATTTTTATTTTGCCCGGACGCCGGTTCTGCACGGCCGCTCTCGCCGTCTCAGGCCGTATGTCCCCGGCGACTCGCCGCCCTCAGGTACACGCCGAGCCCAAGGAACAGAAGAACCGAGAACAGGCTCATGACGGCCCCGTAGAGAAATGTCGCCTGGGGCGAGAGCCGTTCCCACAACATGCCCGCCAGCAGCCCGCCGGGCAGGGCTGCCAGGCCCGTAGCCGTATGGAATGTCCCCAGGGCCGTGGCCTTCAGATGCGAATGGGCCAGGTCCGCCACGAACGCCCGCTGAGTCCCGTCAATCGCCGCCTTATGCGCCCCGTACAGGGCAAAGAGGATGATGAACGCCGCCAGCGAATTGAAGAGCAGGAACCCCGCCGCCGTGATGGCGAATAGAGAGTAGCCGAATATGATCACCTTCTGCCGGCCGATCCTGTCCGACAGAATGCCCAGCGGCGCCGCCAGCAGACTGTATACGATGTTGAACAGCGCGTACAGCAGGATGGGCGCCGCCTGCGAGAACCGCCCCGGGAACAGCGCGTTGGCCTTGAGGACGAAGAACATGTAGCTGAAGTTGCCCAGGGCAAAGATGCTGGCGACCAGGATGAACAGCCTCAGCGGCGGGGGCAGGACGGCCAGTCCCAGCTTCAGCGTGATCTTCTGCGGCCGGTCCGGCGGTTCCGAGACGAAGCGGATCGGGATAAGTGCCGCGAAACCGATCAGGCCCGCAATCAGAACGATGTTCCTGAAGCTGAGCTTGAGATACCAGAACAGGACGAAGGCGACGAGCGTGCCGAGGACCGCGCCGGCGGTCTCCAGCGACCGGTGAATGCCGAACCCTTTGCCCCGCTCGGTGGACATGGACTCGGCAATGATCGCGTCCCGCGGCGCGGTGCGCAGGCCCTTGCCCACCCGCTCCAGCGAGGAGAACGCTACGGCGCTGGCCGATGCCCGGGAGGCCGCCAGCAGGAGCTTGAAAATACTGGATATGAAATAGCCGCCATAGACGAAGATCTTGCGCTGCCCGGTCTTGTCGGACCAGTAGCCGGCGAAGATCTTGAGGATATTGGAGACAGCGTCCCGCAAGCCGCCGACCAGTCCGATCGTCTCGCCGCCGCCGCCCAGCGACTGCAGGAACATCGGCAGAATCGGCATGATCATCTCGCTGCTCAGGTCGTTCAGGAAGCTGACGATGCTGAGCAGAATGACGTTGACGGAAATCCCCTTGTACGCTTTATGTTCCATGTGGATCTTGCCTGAGACGGCGAGCCGCCGGGATAGTCACTCTCCCTGCACCTGGACGATTACCCGCCGGCTTCGCGGGCCGTCGAACTCGCAGAAGTAGACGGCCTGCCACGTGCCCAGAGTGAGCCTGCCGTCCTGAACGAGGACCTGCTCGCTGCAACCGACGAGCGAGCTTTTGCAGTGGGCGTCGGAGTTGCCCTCGGAATGCTGGAAGCCGCGACTGGACCTTGGCACCATCTCGTCGAGAGCCAGAAGCACGTCGTGGACCACGTCGGGATCGGCGTTCTCGTTGATCGTGATTGCGGCGGTCGTATGCGGGCAAAAGACGATGACGCTGCCATTTTGAACACCGGCCTCCCGGACCGCCGCCTCGACCCGGTCCGTGATGTCGATCATCTCGGTCCGACTCCGGGTGCTCACGTGAAATTCCTTCTGAACGATCCTCATGCAGTCCCCTCTTACATCTGTTCGACAACCGCGATACCGAGCAGTTGGCTCAGGCCATGCCTAATCGTGTCGGCCGTCAGATCGCACAGGAGCAGGCGGGTGGGCCGCTTGCCCGGCGGGGCGTCGAGCACAGGACACTCCGTGTAAAACGCACTGAACTTCTGGGCCAGCTCGTACAGGTACGACGTGAGAAAGTTCGGCCGATAGTCGTCGGACGCCGACTCCACCGCCTCGGCGTAACGCACCAGATGCTTCGCGAGGTCCAACTCTGTCGGCTCGCCGAGCGTGAGGCTCTGTATCGTCCCGAGCTCCTCCTGCACGGGAACGCCTCGGCTCTGCGCCTTGCGCTCGATGGACTTGATGCGTGCATAGGCGTATTGCATGTAGGGAGCCGTATTGCCGTCCATCGCCAGCATCTTGTCGAAGCTGAAGACGTAGTCGCTGGTCCGGTTGTTGGAGTAGTCGGCGTACTTGACCGCACCGACGCCGACCGCCTCCGCAATCTTCGCCTTCTCCTCTTCGGGCAGATCGGGATTCTTTTCCTCGACAATGGCCCTGGCCCGTTCCACGGCCTCATCGAGCAGGTCCTTGAGCTTGACGTTTGTGCCCGCTCTTGCCTTGAAAGGCTTGCCGTCCTCGCCCAGCACGCTTCCGAAAGTGACGTGGACAAGCTCTATCTTCCTGCCGTCGCGCTGGTCCCACCCGGCCATCTCAGCCACTTTGAAGAGCATCTGGAAGTGCTGAGTCTGCCGGGCATCGGTCACATAAACGATCCGGTCGGCCTTGAGTTCATCGACCCGATACCGCAGCGCCGCCAGATCCGTCGTTGCGTAGAGATACGCGCCATCGGACTTTTGAATGATAAACGGGAGCGGCTCGCCCTCTTTGGTCTTGAACCCCGGCGGGAACACGCACACGGCATCGTCTGACACTTTGGCCAAACCCATCTCTTCGAGGTCATTGACCACGTCCGGAAGCATGTCTTTGTAGAAGCTTTCACCCCGGATATCTGTTTCGCGATTGAACTTCACGGACAGTCTCTCGTAGATGTCGAAGCATTCGTCCAAAGTGAGCTTAGTGACATATTCCCAGGCGTCACGCTCTTGCTGGTCCAGTCTCTGCAACATGGCGGTAACATGGCGCGAAAGCGACTCGTAGGGGATGTCCACGATCTTCCATTGGTGCGTTTCAGAGTCGCATTTTCGCGTGGGGATGGTCAATCCCATACCGGAGACCGCATCTTCCAACGCGTTCACATACTGGTACACCGCCAGAAACTTGGGCCACATTTCACTTGGCTCACGATCCCGAAGTTCTCTAAGGAAACGGCGGAAGTATTTCTTGCCATCGCCGGGTTCACCAATGAAATCTTCCCGCCAGTCTGTCTCGTGCCGGCTGCGGATGCTTTGGCAAAGCGATAGCAATCTCTCTTGGTCTTGTGAATACGCATGGAGCTGTTTGAGTTCGGCGGGGTAATAGAGAGGCTCGCCTCGCCTCTCGTGCTCTTCCGCCATACACAGGTGCCACAACCCGAGAATGACCCTGCCGAATTGTGTGCCCCAATCGCCGATGTGATTCTGTTGGATGACGTTATGGCGAAGGAATGCGAGGAGGCGGCAAATGGCGTCGCCGATGATCGTGCTGCGGAGGTGGCCGACGTGCATCTCCTTGGCGATATTGGGACTGGAGAAGTCCACGACGATGGTTTGAGGCTCAGGGGTCGGGGCTATGCTGAGGCGGTTCTGCGTGTCGGCGTGGATGCGCAGCAGTTGCTCGGCGATGTACTGAGGTTTCAGTCGCAGGTTGATGAATCCGGGTCCGGCTATCTCCGCCGGCTCGCAGAGGTCGCTGATATCGAGCTGCGCGACTACGGCTTCGGCGAGCTTCCGAGGGTTGGTCTTGATCTGCTTGGCCAGCGCCATGACGCCGTTGGCCTGGTAGTCGCCGAACTTCGGGTCCGTCGCCGGCCGCACAATAGCCGCACAATCCTGCCGCCCTGTGACGCGCGCCATGGCCTTTCCGATTCGGTCGTTGAGTATGTCGATCGCGGACTTCACAAAATCATCAATCATCAATTATCAATAATCAATTCTTTCCGCGTCTCCCCAGAGGAGTTCGAGGTCGTAGAACTGGCGGTACTCGGGGTCGAAGAGGTGGACGACGACATCGACGAAATCGAGGAGGATCCAGCGGCCCTGCTCGTAGCCGGCCCGGCCGAATCGCTGTATACTGCGCTCCCGGCCCATCTGGGAGACCTCGTCGGCGACGGTCCGCATCTGCCGCTCGCTCGTTCCCGTGGCGATCACGAAGTAATCCGTGGCCGGGGACAGGCCCCGCAGGTCCAGGACTACGATGTCGGTGCAATGCCGCTCCTCTGCGATCTTTGCCGCAGCGATTGCGAACTCTTTTGCCTGCTTGTTCGGTTTCCTTCTCGCCAATATTTGCATCCTCACGATCAAAGGTTTACTGCCGGCCGCAATCGACCGACCCACCACATTACCCGGATTACCGCGCCGAGTCAATCGACAGGCGACGATGCCGCAGGGCAATCGCAACGTCGCCAGACATGGTGGGTGGCATCGTCAAGCGTACAGGCTGTGTCACAATTCTGATAAGGAGGTTCTTTCCTTTTTGGCGGAGGGATGTATGATGGGCGGTAGGGTTTTGGAAAGGAGTCCTGCGATGGCATTTCGGCAATCCGAGCGTTCCCAACAGAT
>Ga0315282_10002866_pt1 | contig 31294 bp, 17 predicted proteins | sample YL17G07_20_MG_FD_203693 | JGI IMG/M metagenome (GOLD analysis project Ga0315282, IMG submission 203693) | Sediment microbial communities from Yellowstone Lake, YNP, Wyoming, USA - YL17G07_20 | ecosystem: Environmental > Aquatic > Freshwater > Lake > Sediment | place: USA: Wyoming | collected... | reverse complement strand
GGAGGGAAGCAATCTCACCAGCACCTGCCAATCCTCATGCAACGTTGACATGCCCCATCTTAGCTTGGATTCCCAAAAAATGCATTTCTTATCTTAGCGCTTATGGGCCGTTGGCCTGGGCTTCGTTAGATCGCCCCTTTGGGGCTCAGCGGGTACAAATCTCGTTCCCCTCAACCCCGATGTCCGCAAGGCGATTCGCAGTGAAAGACCCATTAACGACGCCTTACGCTGGGTGATCGGGTTGCGCAAGGTGGGAAGCTCCAAATTCCAAAGCGGGCTGCGCTCGCACAAGCGTTGCGTGTGGGAAACGGGGCTACTCCAACCCATCAATCGCAACCCGGCGGCGTTCGCAGCGGACCTGATTTTGCTATAGCGGCGGGCTATGACCGCCGGTTTTTGCTTCTTACGAACCAGCGCTCGCAGAGCGCCGACGGCGGTCATAGACCGCCGCTACAACGAGCGGAGTTGGAAAGGCGGATAACTCCCCAGGACAAATCTGAGTGGCAAAAGGGGAGCGTCGAGGATTGGGTGATGGAGGGCCACCGGCTCGCTGGGACGGCTGCATGCGGTGACCTCAGCAATGAGAATCCCGCCCCCATCACCGCCGCGTATGAGCAGCAAGCGGACGCGGTGATCGAACTTCAGTTAGAAAGGCCGGAGTCAGGTTGGCCTACCTGTTAGACGCCTATTTAATCCTCAACCCAGTCAGGTAGGATCGCAATATTCATCGTTATCCTGCGTCCCTCATTAGATATTGAACCCCAGCGACCGGAGAGCGTCCTTGTTGATGCGGGCACTTTCCGCGGGGCCGCCTGCCGGCAGCTCGTAGCGATCGAGTTCGACAATCACCCAGCCCTGGAACCGAACGTCCCGCAGAGTCGCCGTGACGGCGGGAAAGTCCACCACGCCGTGGCCGATTTCGCAGAAATAGGCCTTCAATTTTCCGACTGCATCAGGTTTCTGGTGAGCGAGTTCGTAAGCGTCCCGCCGAACATCCTTGAGATGCACCAGGACAAGCCGCTGATGATAGGTTCGGAGCACCTCCACCGGATCGGCTCCGCCCAATATCAGGTGCGCGACATCCGCCATCAGCCCTACGTACTGTGGGTCGGTAGCGTCCAGCACGCGCCCTAGTCCCTCGCGCGTTTCTCCCAACCTCCCGAGGTGTGGGTGGTACCCAACGGTCAGGCCGGAATCCTTCGCTATCTTTCCCAACTCGTTCATCCTCGCGCCCAGCGATTTGATCTCGCCGGCGCTGTAATTGCCGTGGGGCTTACCGCGATCAAGTAACTGCAAAACATTCCCCCCCAGGCTATGGAGGAAGTCGGCATACTCGCGAAACTTGGGGATGGGGTTCGCGGGCCTGTCCGGGCGCAGCGAAACCTTATTGCACGACAACGCGGCGGGGAGAAGCTTCAGCCTGTGGAGCCGGTCCTTGAGTTCCGCAGTCTTTCCGCCCGAATAGGCCTCCTGCACCCAACCCAACAACTGCACGCCTTGATAGCCGAGGGCAGAAACCGTCTCCAAAGCTTGGTTAAAGTCATTGGGCGGCCAGGAGATGTTGGAATAGCCCACGGGATTGGGTAATGTGCCGGGCAGGGCCGAGTCAAGGCGTGAAACTGCCGCCCAAGATAAAGCAGTTGCTCCTGCCAGGCGCAAGAACCTCCTCCGACTCATGTCGCTTGTTTCCGTCAAGGTTCCCTCCGTCCTGCGTTCGGGAACCAAAGGGATTTTCCTCTTCATGCTCAGCCTCCTACCGCGACGCTGTCCCTGGTTTATTGGGTTGCGGGATGTCCGGCGCGAGGTTAAGAATGACTTGGAACCACCAGTTTGGTTGGTAGGTGATCTGAATGGGAGCGCTGCGCAGGTCTCCCTCCGTGCCGAGCAAGATGTCGAATGACGACTTGGTGCCTGTCTCTTCGCCCGCCACCACAAAGTGTGCTTCCTGAACGTGGCGATAAGTCCGATCGAAGGAACCGCCGTTCCCGCGCAGCGTGACGTGCACCTTTTTTTCCGCGACGGGCTGGACGCTGAGCAGGGTGGCCTTGTAGTGGCGGGCGTTGTAGATATAGCAAAGCGAGTCGGGCGTAGGGCGGCCAGCCACCGCGTCATCGATTAATTGGAGGGTCGTCGTAAGGAACTCCCCCGCCCGCGGACATGCGCGCCGCGCCGCGCCGTCCAGGCGCCGGATATGGCGTGAGGGGTTACTCTCCAGTTGTTGCAATGTCGCTTTTTCCGCCTCGGGGTATTGGTGCAGGTCAAAATCCCGCTTCGACAAATAGGGCACGGTGGTGGAAAGCGCCCGGCCGTCATCCACACGACTGATGATGCCCTCAAAAAGGTGATCGCCGTTGGTTTTCTCTTTGGAAAGCTCCCTTTGCATCGCGATCACAGATTGGCCCTTCGACGATTTCATAAAGCCAAAGAAGGCGCTCGCCGTCGGCTGACCGGAGTCACCACTACGCAGAACTTCCGTCCCGGCGCCCCAGCGGTTGATGGCGAGCGGAGCCTTGGCGGGGTCGGACCCAAAAAGAATCTGAATCATCTGCTGCCGCTCTTCCCCAGACGCCTTCCCAATGCGGACGTACCCCCCTCCCACGTCATCACGCCCGACCCAGAAAAGCAACAAACGCAACTTGCAGGTCATTACGTAATGATATTCACTTTCAATCTTTTCCTCGTGCCCGATCCAACTGGCGGCTTCCTGAATGGCGGCTTGATCAGAAGTGTCTGGCCCCGCCGGGGCGCCAGCGGCCGACCCTAAGGGCAGGCTGGTGGCGAGAATGGGAACCAGCAAGACAGCAGGGGTGATGCGGCGCCACATGCTTTGGAAAAGCCCCTCTCCCGAAACTCGATGAAATAGCTTATTTCAGCCGAGCAATTTAGACCGAGCGGATCTGTCACGGCATAAATTCGCCGCTCAAATGCCCCGCACGGGTTTTCAGCAACCGGTTAGTCCTGCGTTGCCAACTTCTCGCCATCGCAAGGTTCCAGGTGCCAAATCTCGGATGCGTACTCCTTGATGGTGCGGTCCGACGAAAACTTTCCCGCGCGCGCCACGTTCAGAATCGTCTTCCGGTCCCAGCCCTCGACGTCTCGATACGCGGCATCGACGCGCTCCTGCGTTTGGATGTAATCGCGCAAGTCAGCCAGCAGCATATAGTGGTCGCCGCCATCGAGCAGCGATTGGACGAGCGGCTTGAAAATGCCCGGCTCCAAAAGGCTGAAGAAATCCTTTTCGATCAGCGTGAATGCGCGCCGAATCTCCGCGTCGCTGTTGTACACATCCCAGGGATTGTAACTGCCGCGGCGTTGCTCCACTTCTGCGGCCTTCAGGCCGAAGATGAAGATGTTCTCCTCCCCCACTTCCTCCAGGATTTCCACGTTGGCCCCGTCGAGGGTTCCGATGGTAACCGCCCCGTTGAGCTGCATCTTCATGTTTCCGGTCCCGGAAGCCTCCGTCCCGGCCAGGGAGATCTGCTCGCTCAAGTCCGCGGCGGGGATGATTTTTTGCGCCAGTGACACCCGGTAATTCGGCAGGAACACCACCTTCATCTTGTCATGAACCTGAGGATCTCCGTTAACGACTTCCGCGACTTGGTGGATCAATTTGATGATGAGCTTGGCCATGAAATAGCCCGGCGCCGCCTTGGCTCCAAAAATGAACGTGCGAGGAACAATGTCCAGGGCCGGGTCTTCCTTCAGGCGGTTATAGAGCACGATGATGTAAAGGGCCAGCAGCAGTTGGCGCTTGTACTCGTGCAGCCGTTTCACCTGGACATCAAAAAGCGAGTCGGGCGAAACTTTGATCCCGGTCTCGCGAGCGATCAGTTTGGCCAGCCGTTCCTTGTTCTCTCGCCGGGCGGCGCGGAATCGCTGCCGAAAGGAGGGGTCATCGGCCAACGGTTCCAATTTCCGAAGCTGATCCAAATCGGTGATCCAGTGATGGCCAATCACACTGGAAATCAGCGCGGCCAGCGCCGGGTTGGCATGGAGGAGCCAGCGCCGGGGAGTGATCCCGTTGGTCTTGTTGTTGAATTTCTCCGGCCACAACTCCGCGAAATCCCTCAGAACTTCCTTCCTCAGAAGCTCGGTGTGAAGTTTCGCCACGCCGTTCACGGAACACGAGCCCACCGTCGCCAAGTGAGCCATGCGAATGTACTTTTCCCCATCCTCATCGATGATGCTCATGCGGCGCAGGCGATCGTCCTGCAAGGGCCACCGGGAAGCAACCTCGCGCGTAAACCGGGCGTTGATTTCGTAAATGATTTGCAAATGCCGGGGAAGCAAATACCCCAGCATCTGGACGGGCCATCTCTCCAGCGCCTCCGGCAGGATGGTGTGGTTGGTGTAGCCGGTCGAGGCGGTCGCGATGCGCCATGCCTGGTCCCAACCCAGCCCTTCGCGATCAATCAACAGCCGCATCAGTTCCGGAATCGCCAGCGAAGGATGCGTGTCATTGAGCTGCATGAAGGCCTTTTGGGGAAACAGCTCCCAGTCGCTATGGTCTGCCTTGAAACGCCGGAGAATATCCTGAAGTGTACATGAAACGAAGAAGTACTGCTGCTTCAGGCGCAACTCCTTCCCTTCAAACACGTTGTCGTTGGGATAGAGGACTTTGGTAAGATTCTCCGCCAGGACTTTGTTGGCCACCGCGTCCACGTACGAGCCGCGGTTGAAATCATCCAAGTCGAATTCTTCCGCCGCTTTCGATGACCAGAGACGCAGCGTGTTGACCGTGTGTCCTCCGTAACCGACGATGGGGTAATCGTAAGGAATACCCACCACCGACTTGGTATCCACCCAGTGCCATTCTGAACCTCGCGGCCCCGGCCGGCTTTCCACGCGGCCTTCAAACTGCACCGGGAAAGAATACTCGGGATGGGCGATTTCCCAGGGGTAACCGAACTTCAGCCACTCATCCGGAACCTCCACCTGATAACCGTTGCTGATGCGCTGGTTAAAGATGCCAAAGTCATAACGCAGACCATACCCCACCGAGGGCAGGTTGAGGGTGGCCAACGAATCGATAAAACATGCGGCCAAACGGCCCAATCCGCCATTGCCCAGGCCCGCGTCCACTTCCTCCTCCAACAAGTCGTCCCAGTGGAGTCCGACCTCCGCCATAGCTTGACGGCAGGCCTCTTCCACCTGGAGGTTGATCACGTTATGTTCAAGCATGCGGCCGATCAGAAACTCCAGAGAAAGGTAATAGATTCTTTTGACCTGCCGGTTGTGGTGCATTTGCTGGGTGGCAATCCAACGCTCAATCAGCCGGTCGCGCACGGCGAGAGCAAAGGCGTAGTAACGGTCACGGTTCGTGGCGGTGTAGCGGTCCTTGGCGAGCGTGCGCCGCAAGTGATGCTGGAAGGCGCTCCGCAATTCCTTGGCGGTCCTCATCACTTCAAAGTGAGCAGCAGGACTCGCGATTTTTTCGTCGGTAGCCATTATTCCCTCCCATTGGGGATCAGGTGCTCATCTGCTCAGCGCTCGCGCGATCAGGGCACGTCCTTCTTCCTGAATCCTGCGCAAGTGCTCCGTCCCATTCATACTTTCGGCGTAGAACTTGTACACGTCCTCCGTCCCGGAGGGCCGCGCGGCGAACCATCCATGTTCGGTAACAATCTTAATCCCGCCAATCGCCGCGCCGTTGCCGGGAGCGTCGGCAAACTTCGCCACAATCTTTTCGCCGGCCACCTCCACGTCCCGCACTTGCAGGGGTGACAACTTTCCCAGCGCCGCCTTTTCTTCCGGGGTGGCGGGCAAATCGGTGCGCTCATACACCATTTCGCCAAACTCGTTCGTCAGCGCGCGATGATGCTCGGCCGGGTCGCGTCCTGTCTGAGCTATGATTTCGGCAGCCAGCAGGCCCAGAATGAGGCCATCTTTGTCCGTGCTCCAGACGCGCCCGTCAGAGCGAAGAAACGACGCGCCGGCGCTTTCCTCCCCCCCGAAGCCGAGCGCGCCGCTCAGCAGGCCCTCGACAAACCACTTGAACCCGACCGGCACTTCCACTAGCCTCCGCCCCAACCGCCGGGCAACGCGATCAATCAAGCTGCTGCTCACCACCGTCTTGCCGACCGCCGCGCTGGCAGACCAACCCTGGCGGTTTTGAAAGAGATAATCAATGGCCACGGCGAGGTAGTGGTTGGGATTCATCAGCCCGCCCTCGCGGGTCACAATCCCATGCCGATCGGCATCGGTGTCGTTGGCAAAGGCCACGTCAAAGCTTCCCTTCCGCTCGATCAGACTCGCCATCGCGAATTGCGAGGAGCAGTCCATGCGGATTTTCCCATCCCAATCGACGGTCATGAAACGGAAAGTCGGGTCAACCAGTTCGTTGACGACGGTCAGATTTAGGTGGTAGCGGTCGCGAATCGGTCCCCAATAGGCGACGCTGGCGCCACCCAGGGGGTCAACTCCGATTTTCACTCCCGCACCTTGTATGGCCGCCATATCGACTACGGCCCCAAGGTCCTTCACGTAGGTGCCGACGTAATCGCAGGTCGTTGCCGCTGACCGCGCTCGGGCGTAAGGCACGCGCTGAACTTCCCGGAGGTCACCCTCCAGGATTTTGTTGGCACGCTGCTCAATCCATTTGGTTACGCCCGTGTCAGCCGGTCCGCCGTGCGGGGGGTTGTACTTGAAGCCCCCATCTTCGGGTGGGTTATGCGAGGGCGTGATCACAATTCCATCGGCGCGACCTGCAGGCTGCGACCGATTGAAATTCAAAATGGCGTGGGAAATGGCCGGCGTGGGAGTGAACCCGCCGGCGGCGTCCACCATCACGTGAACCCCATTGGCCGCGAGAACTTCCATGGCGGTCACAAAACCGCACTCCGCAAGCGCATGCGTGTCCTTGCCGATGAAGAGGGGACCTTCAATCTTCTGCTGTTTCCGGTATTCGCAGATCGCTTGGGAGATGGCCAGAATGTGGTCTTCGTTGAAGCTCCACTTCAACGCTGAGCCCCGGTGGCCCGAGGTGCCAAAGATAACGCGCTGCTCTCTTATCGAAGGGTCGGGATGCTCGGCAAAGTAAGCCGTAATGAGCTTCGGGATGTTGACTAAGTCACTTGCGTCGGCGAGCTTGCCAGCCTTGGGATTCACCTGCACGTGAAAGCCTCCGGGCTATTGTAGCGCACTCTTATCCCAATCTCAGAGGGTCAACGCTCGCCGAAGTTTGTCCGTGCCTCATTTTGGCGCGAGTGGAGACGGCGCGGGCCCGGAATAGGCTGCCGCTCAACGACCCCATTCCCCAGGGATAACACTTCCCCGTGAAGTATGTTACCCGCCTATGTTACCCTGGTATTAAATCCCGTGAGTAGCCCGAGCCTGCCTATTGTAGGCGCACCAGTAACCCACTGCAAAGGGACAGGCGCCCGCGGGACGATACGGCTCCCCAGAAACTCGATGAATTACCCGTTTCAGCCGAGCAAGTTATGTCGGGCAACCGGAAGCCATTGCATCTGCTTTTTGCACCCCCAGAATGTCCTTGGCACTGCGCGTCCTTGATCCCTGAAGGGGATACATATAGTAGCCGGGGGCAACGCCCCCGGAAGACGCCCCCAACGAGGTCCGACCCTGAAAGGGTCGAATCCGGGTGGCGTCTCCGGTCTTGCGTCCGGCGGCTCAGGGTAATGCGACCCCTCCAGGGTCGGGAAACAAACCTCGCGCTTTCGGGGGGCGTTGCCCCCGGCTACTATCTTGTGCCCTTGCAGGGCACGAAAAGCCTGCCCTTCGGTCCTACCCCGCGGCGCGCCGTTTATGACATCACAGATAGCCGCTTTCGGCTATCCATGCTCGAGGGTCAGGAAGCAAGTCGAAGAGACAAACGTGCCGCACTGAATCACGCATGGCGCTGCCGCACCGGAATAGCGCGCGCTCAAACTCTCATCCTTTTCTGAAGCAGATTCAGAAGCGGGCGGTCGAGTTGGTGGCCGTGCCAATTTTCGAACTTGGTTCCAGGGCGCCCCGTATCAAGAATTCCAAAGGGTCCGCGGAAGTTCCATAGTGCCCACCCCGTGTGCAAGTCATTGAGCACGTCGAGCGTGTCGTCAAACCAAGCCAGCACGACCTGCGGAGGCGTGTGCTCATAAGAGCCCATTTCCCCGAAGTGGATGGGAATCCCCTGCCGCGGCAGGTCAGCCCAGGGCCGGAATATGGCGGCAAGCGCCGCCCGGTCGTAAACGCGCCCGTGGCGATCCTTAAGCGGCCATGTGGGCAATGGGGTGTCACTGGGGACGAAGCCGCGCGCCCACTCGCACCGATAGTGGGTCAATAGCGCGGGGATGTAGGTATGGCAGTTTTGCATCACGCGGGTGTCGAAAAGCTCCGGAATGGGAGAGGCCGCGCCCGGATATCCATCGGTGACGATCAAGCGCTGGGGGTCGTGCGCGCGGATGCCGTCGATGGCGGCGCGGGCCACGCGCACATACTGGAGTTCGTGGCGCTGCTGGACTTCGCGGCTGAAGTCGTCGTGTTTGTGGGTTTTGAGCTCAGCCTCCTCTGCCGGGGTTAGCCGGTACTTGGGTTCGTTCACCAGGTTGAAGCTAAGCCGCTCATTGGGTGTGCCCCGGTAGCGCTGCGCGAAGTAAGTCCATTGATGAACAAACGCCTCCAGCGTGCGACCATCTTCGTAGACGTTGGTCTTCTCCTTGGTGATGTGAATGCCGGTGATTGCTTCATCCATGCCGTCCAGAACGCATTCTCCTGGCGCCCGATGCAGGCAGATGTTGACATGGATTCCGTATTTTTCTCCCAAGCGGATAGCGCGGTCGATGGGCTCAACGTGCTTCTCGCTTATGGTCGCCAAATCGTTCACGTTGGTCCAGAACCGGTAATCCATGGGCAGACGGACAAAGTTGAAACCCCAATCGCGCATCCAGCGGAAATCGTCTTCCTGGAACATCCCATCATTTTTGTAGGGGAAGTACTTCATCCAGTCCGGGTCCGTGGAAAAGTACTCCAACAAGTTGAAGCCGAACCAAGCTGGATTCTTGACGGGCGACATGGGGCCGTTCCGCCCCTCCGCAGGTGCGCTTCGGGCAAGCACGCTCACCCCTGACAGCGCAGAGGGCAGAACGCTAACGGCCGCAGACGCCGCCAACGACTTCAGTATACTGCGGCGGCTCAAGCCCTCCCGAGGGCGCTCAGTTTCATGTCCGTTCGTGGTGGTGACCGTAGATTCCTCCTCGGTACTTGAGCATGTGAATTGATGCTTATGTGTCATATGAAGTCCCCCTTTCCAATGGGAGTCATGATGCGGCTTGGTATACAGACCGAAGTAAATTGTAGCGTCGATCTCGGGTCGACGACGGCGGTTGGAGACCGCCCCCTAGAGTTTCGACATTATTGATGCGATGGAATTCGTTTCCAGCGCGCAAATAGTGAAAAAAAGCCGCCGGTTTTTGCAAAACCCGTGCAGTTTGTGCAAAAATGTCATCTTTTGTGTCGGTCATTTTGTCATCTCTTCCTTTGTTTTCATACACATAGTCGGGTCGATCTGCATTTTTAACATCTTTTGGGGGGGCCCAATCCGGACCTGGCCACGGGACAGGTGAGCCGAACCCAACGAGGCCGATCGGAAGCTTCGATTCTCGGTTGCAAGGAGCATTTTCATCGCGGTCAGCCCCCAAGGCGGCGAGGCTCGCCCCTTCCCGGCGTGGGCGGCTTGGTTCGAGCGGCGCAGGCAGATGGCCGGTCTTTCCTCCGCCCGGCCGGGGGCCACCCTATTCACTATACTTACAACGCTAGCCTTTGTCAAGTTCAAAAAGGAGACTACATCCTAATGCCTACAAAACAAAGGCCCCCGGAAAAAGAGAGGCGCAGAACGGGAAGGTAGAAAGTCCAGACGCCGGTCGGAGACCGCCGCTACAGGCGAATGTGCAATCAATTAAGTCGCTCTGTATAGCATAGATTTCTCCCATGGAGAATCAGGAATGCGCGGCCGGGATGGTGGTGCTCCTCCGCGCGCGGCGGGGCAATACGACTGCGAGGGCGGCGCCAGCCACGCCGCCAGCCAGTAGGGATTCAGTCCGCAAACAAAGTAAAACAGCAGGCCGGAGACGATGGCGGCAACGATGCGTCCGGCACGGGTTTGCAGCAGTGAATTCTTCACAATCCTCCTTCCTGACGGCGACGGAGAACCGCATTGTACCCAAGTTTCTTCCTTTCTGTGCCCTCCTGCGAATCAAGCCCTTCGCAGCACGTGCGTTTCCGCCTTCGCCCAAGGCTAGGAGTAGATGCAGCGCGGACCCGTTTTGTAGGTCCGCGGCTCGTCCCCTATTGGCAAGGAAAAACCGCGGACTTGCAAATCAGGTCCGCGCTGCACTTGCTCCCAGCTCATCGGTTGGCAAACGCACGCGGTGAAGGGTCAGCCTCAGCCGCTCAGCATCATAGCCCGCGTAACGGGCGCAAGGCCGTAGCCCACTGCGCGAGCTGTGGGTGGCACGTGCGTAGCGCAGACCTCCGCTTTTGAGGTCTGCGGCTCTTTATGCGAAAAGAAACAAACCTCGACGACGGAGGTCTGCCCCCGGAAGCGGAATCAGGAATCCAACAAAAAAATCAAATCTGAATGGTGGTAGCTGCCCTCAGATTGGGGAGCGCGAGTCTAAGGAAGAACCGCAGACCTCAAAGACGGAGGTCTGCGCTACGGTTGCTTCTCATTTTGCTGTGAAAGCGCAAGGTTTGTAGGTAGAGTCCGGCAAGGAAATCTGGGATAATGTCCGCTTTTCGTACCGATGGGTTCGTGGTACTCATGGTGCCTTAAGAGATTTCACCTTTCAACCTTGGAGATTCTATGCGTCGCCTACTTCTGACAAGCCTTTTCGTGGTTTTCGCGTCTGTCCTGACGTTCTCGGCGGATTCCGGGCCCTTGCTCCTGCAAAGCCCCACGCTGAGCAAGACCCAGATCGCTTTCGCCTTCGGCGGGGACATCTGGATTGTCAATCGAGCGGGCGGCGACGCCCAGCGCCTGGTGACCGGCACCGGAGTCCTGAGCCATCCCATCTTCTCACCGGACGGAACCATGGTCGCGTATACGGGCAATTACGATGGGAACGATGACGTCTACGTGGTCGCCGCCACCGGCGGTGAGCCGCGCCGTCTCACTTATCATCCCGACTCCGATGTGGCCGTAGGTTGGACGAATGACGGCCGGAGCATCCTGTTCCGCACCACGCGCAGCAGCTATTCGCGTTTCGAGAGGCTCTACACCGTCCCTGCCACCGGAGGGTTCCCCACGCCCCTCCCCTTACCCATGGGGGTGGAAGGTTCGTACTCTCCGGACGGAACCCACTTGGCTTACGTGCCGCGTTGGAATCGGCGTCTTGGCGCCATCGATGCCTACGTTGCCATCAAGCACTATCGCGGGGGGCATGCCGCGCTCATCTGGATCGCCGATCTCGCCGATTCCAGCGTCACACGCCTTCCGCGCGAGGACTCCAACGATTTTGACCCCATGTGGATCGGCGATCGCATCTATTTCCTCTCCGATCGCGAGGGCCCGGTGACGCTGTTTTCTTACGATACCAAAACCCAGCAAGTGAAAGCCCTCTTCAAGAATGACGGCTTCGATCTGAAATCCGCCTCGGCCGGCCCGGGCGGAATTGTTTACGAGCAGTTCGGTTCCATTCACATCTTCGATCTGCATTCCGGCAAGCCGCGCGAGGTGCCTATTCGCGTGGCGGGCGACATGCCGCAGGTCCGCCCGCACTTCGAGAAGATCACCAATCGCGAGATTTTAAGCGCGCGGATTTCTCCCACCGGCGCCCGCGCGGTCTTTGAAGCGCATGGCGAAGTCCTCACCGCGCCGGCGGAAAAAGGTGATGTGCGGAATCTCACCAACACGCCCGGGGTGGCGGAACGTGACCCCTCCTGGTCGCCGGATGGGAAGTCCATCGCCTACTTCTCGGATGAGTCAGGGGAATACGCTCTTCACATCCGCGACCAAAGCACCGTGGGGGCCACCAAGAAAATCGATTTGGGCAAGCCGCCGTCCTTCTTCTATGCGCCCACCTGGTCGCCGGACAGCAAGAAAATTGCTTACAATGACAAGCGGCTGAACCTCTGGTACGTGGACCTCGATCACCCCTCTCCAGTCAAGGTGGCCACGGACCGCTTTGATTCGCCCCTTCAGGAATTCGATGTGCAATGGTCGCCCGACAGCAAGTGGCTGACCTATACCTTGCAACTCGAGAATCACATGCGCGCCGTCTACGTGTATTCGCTCGATAGCCAAAAGGCCACGCAGGTGACCGATGGCATGAGCGACGCCCTCTACCCGGTCTTCGACAAGAATGGGAAATATCTCTACTTCACCGCCAGCACGAATATGGGGCTGAGCACCGGCTGGCTTGACATGACCAGCGAAGAGCATCCGGTTACGCGCAGCGCATACGTGGCCGTCTTGCGCAAAGACTTGCCTTCGCCGCTGGCTCCGGAAAGCGACGAAGAAAAACCCCCGGAAGCCAAAAAGGATGACAAGACTCCCAAACCCGGCGCCGACACCGATAAGGAGAAGGCCAAGGAGGGCGAAAAGAAGCCGGAACCTGTCAAGGTGCAAATCGATTTTGACGGCCTCAGCCAACGCATCCTGGCGCTGCCCATTCCCGCCCGTAATTACTTCGGCTTGTTTGCCGGGAAGGAAGGCGTTCTCTATCTTCTGGAAGGTCCCCTGGTCGATGTCGAGCCCGGTCCACCACATTTCTCAGTGCAAAGATTCGAGCTGAAAACTCGCAAGACTGAAAAGACCGTGGACAACGTAGCAGCGTTCGATCTTTCCTTTGACGGAGAGAAGATTCTCTACCGTCAGGGTGAGCACTGGTTCATCAACCCGGCGGAGAAACCGCCCCAGCCCGGCAAAGGCATGTTGAACACCGGAGCCATGGAAGTCTACGTCGTCCCGCGCGAAGAGTGGAAACAAATGTTCCACGAGGTCTGGCGCATCGAGCGTGACTTCTTCTACGACCCCCACTTCCATGGGCTCGACCTCCAGAAGGCCGAGCAGGCCTACGCGCCCTTCGTGGCGGGCATCACCAGCCGCGCTGACTTCAACTATCTCCTGGCCGACATGCTCGGCAACATCAATGTTCTCCATATGTACGTCGCCGGCGGCAAGCACCCTGACATCCCCATTGTGCACGTAGGCCTGCTGGGCGCCGATTACGCCATTGATAGCGGCCGCTATCGCTTTGCGCGGATCTTCAATGGCGAGAATTGGAACCCCCAACTCCACGCGCCGCTGACGCAACCGGGCGTGAACGTGAAGGAGGGCGAATACCTGCTGGCGGTGAATGGGCGAGACCTCGCCGCGCGCGACGAAATCTACAGCTTCTTCCAGGAGACGGCAGGAAAGCAGACGGTGCTCAGGGTTGGGCCCCATCCCGATGGTGCGGGCTCACGCGAGGTGACCGTGGTTCCCGTGGAAAACGAAACCGCACTGCGCGGACTCGCTTGGATCGAGGGGAATCGCCGCAAGGTGGACGAACTCAGCGGCGGTAAGCTGGCTTACGTCTATCTCCCCGACACCGCCGGCGGGGGTTATACCAACTTCAATCGCTACTACTTCGCCCAGGTGGGAAAGCAGGGCGCGGTGCTGGATGAGCGCTTTAATGGCGGCGGCCAGTTGGCGGATTACATCATCGATTACCTGCACCGCCCGGTCATGAGCCAGGTGATGACCCGTGAGGGTGAAACCTATTCCGAACCCGAGGAAGCGATCTTCGGTCCGAAGGCGATGATCATCAATGAATTCGCGGGCTCCGGCGGCGACGCCATGCCCTGGTACTTCCGCAAAGCCGGCGTCGGCCCCCTGGTCGGAATGCGCACCTGGGGAGGCTTGGTGGGGATCGGCGGCTATCCGCAGCTTATCGACGGCGGCTCGATCACCGCGCCGCGTTGGGCCATTTACGGCTTGAAAGGACAGTGGGAGGTGGAAAACCACGGGATCTCACCCGACGTCCAAGTGGAGCTTGACCCCAAACTCGTACGCCAAGGACACGACCCACAACTCGAGCGGGCGGTGGAAGTGGTTCTCGATCTGCTGAAGCAGCATCCCCTTCCCTCTTACCCCAAGCCGCCTTACCCGAATTATCACGACACGCTGCCGGCGCCGGTGCGGTAGGGAAAACTCCCCGTGCTCACGCGGGACCGCCGCATCCGAAGTCCCGCCTCGTCCCGTTAGCGCCATAGGAAGAAGGGTTGGGTTGGACTACAGGAGGGCTTATGAGGCGTCGTTCCTTTCTACAAATGGCAAGCCTGGGGGGTGCCGCAGGGCTGGCGGCTCTCCCCTCGGCGGCGAAAGCCGCGACCCCGCCACCCATGAAGATCACCCGCGTACGTTTCTACCTGAACCCGAATTCTGGCCCCACGTTCAACCAGAGTTTCCACATTGTCACGATTGAAACCGACCAGGGGATTACGGGCGTGGGCGAAGGGGGCAGCAAGGACACGGTGGAACAATGCGCCGCCATGCTGATTGGTGAGGATCCTTCCCGCATCGATCACCTTTGGCAGATGATGTTCCGCGGTTACTTCTACCCCGCCGGACGCGAGAAGCTTGATGCTCTGGGCGCTCTCGACTTGGCGCTTTGGGACATCAAAGGGAAGGCCCTGGGTGTTCCTGTGAGCGACTTGCTGGGTGGCGTTTCGCGGGACCACCTCGAGTGCTATGCCACCGGTTTTCCCTCCCGAGGTAGCTTGCAGGAAACGGCGCGCGCCTGCATGGCAGCGGGTTTCCGAGCCTATCGCCACGCCACGTCCGACCCGCCCGCGGGGCAGCCGTTCAGCGCTCGTCAGAGGGTTGATAAGACCTACCAGGACTGCGTCGAGATTCGCGAAGGTGTGGGCCAAGACGGGGATTGGGCGCTCGATTACCACACCCGCCTCGATTTCCCGGACGCGGTGCGCCTGAGCACGCTGATCGAGCCGCTCGAACCCTACTTCGCGGAAGACTTGGTGCGTTCAGAAAGCCCCGGCATTTATCGCGAACTCCGCCAGCACGTGAAGGTTCCGATCGCCGTGGGCGAGCAGTTCGGCAGCAAGTGGGACGTGAACGAGCTCATCGAACAGCAACTCATCGACTACGCGCGGGTGACGATTCCCAACGTGGGCGGCATCACCGAGTACATGAAAATCCAGGCGCTCTGTGAGACGCATTATGTGGGACTCATCCCGCACTTCACCGGTCCGGTTTCCGAAGCCGCCCTGGTGCACGCTTGCTCGGTTTTTTCCGGGCCGGTGCTGATGGAAATGACCGGCGACGGCCTCCACCGCTATGCGCACTTGCCGGAATGCTACGACTTCCGCGACGGCAAGCTGTGGCCGAACCGCCGTCCCGGCCTGGGCGTGACGCTCGACACCAAACCGCTGCAACTGGCGGCGGAGATCACCGAGCCAAAGCAGCCCATCCCCCTTTTCCATCGACCTGATGGCTCGATCACCAATTGGTGATCGGCTGAGCGGGCCATCGGCTGATCGGCCTGACTCCGGGCGACCGCGCTGGCGGCGAACGTGTCAGCCGCCGAATGTCGGTGGGCATTGCTTATTGGCGCGTAAGCACGGCGAAGTCGTACCCTTGATCGACCCATGCTCGGAGGGTTTGGTTGTCCGTGCCCCGCACGTTGACGATCGGTACCGGCGGCGGGGTTCTGCGGGTGTTCATCAGATACTCAACATGGTAGCCCGCCGCCTGGTACTTCGCTCGGGTCAAGCCATACTGCAAGTCGCCGGTGGGAAGAATCCAGTTGGCGATCAGGTCCGGCCGGTGCGCCAGGGTGTAATCCGGATCGAACTTCAAGTGGCCGGGATCGAAGAGGGTATCGCTCGCCGGCCGGCGGGCAATCACCGGATCAGTTAGCCCCAGGATATCCTCCGTGTGAAGGCCGGAGAAAAATGGGATCTTGCCGAGTCCACCGGTGGAGAGGGTTTTGCCGGGATAGTTCTGCTCCAGGAACTTGCCCGTCATGACCCAAACATCATACTTGTGAAAATTCCAGTCAAACCTTGGATCCCGGCCCAGGGGTGGAACGATTTCAAGCGAGATGAGCAGGACAGCAACAAACGCCAGCGTTTTCGCGCTGGCATTTTCCGGGAGGTATTTCAGCAAAGCAAAAATGCCCAGGGGATAAAGAACAATCAGGAACCTGTCCCAGAAATGATCGCCACCAATATAAAACCAGTAGGCCAGCCAGAAAATCGGGAAGAGCAAATCGAGCCTCAACCTGTCCACGGACTGGCGCAGATCCGCCGATGATATTTGTACGGCTTCCACCAGGGAAAACCACCACGCCAGCAGAAGCCCCAGCAAACCCTCGAAGATGGCGGCGTCCCTCAACTGTTCGAAGGCGTGAACGAGGCGAGTGTGGAACGGGCCGGCGACTTTGGTGTAGTACGTAGTCGGGAGAGGATAGCCGTAATAATGGTACCGCCAAAGCTCGTAGACGCCCCCTGCCACCAGCACGCCGGCAGCACAGGCGACCGCGGCCGGGAAGCGGCGTTTGAGCAGGAGATAGAGAATGACCACGCCTGGCAGGATGAAACCATCCGCGCGCGCCAGAACGGAAAGTATCAGCAAGACGGCCAGTAAAAGCACGGCATTGCGGCCGGATTCGGCGGCGACGCGCTCCACTGTGATCCATATGGCCACGGAAATCAATAAAACCAGCGCCGTTTCCATTCCTTAAGCCACGGCCACCCAAAGGGGAAGGCACAAGGCAAAGAGCCAGGCTCCGACCAACGTTCTTCCCGGGCTGACATGCTGCTGGAGGTAGCGAGTGAACAGTCCAAAGGTGGCGCCGGCCAGGGCCAGGTTGAGGAAAAGCGCGAAGAAATAGATGCCGTCGTTGTCTGTCACCCAGAAGCCCGGGGCGACCATGAGTACGTGAAGGAAATCGGAATATGCCTCCACTCGCTCGCCGGGGTTGAACACCAAACCCTTCCCCTCGACGAGATTCCTAGCGTACCTGTAGCCGATGTAGGAGTCGTCATTCCCCCAACTGTGAATCGAAGTCGTGGTCTGGCCGGAACCGCCACCGAGAGCTTGCATGAGCGAGCCACCCAGCAGAACCAAAAGTGCGGCCGCCCAGCCCATCTTGTAGAGGTTTGATTTCACGGGTGGTACTTTATTCGCAATTCCCATTTTTCCTTTCCGGCTCGCGGGCATTATACCTCCATTAGAAACTGCCGACTTCAAGATTCAAGGAGAAGAAGCTTTCAGGTGTCAGGAAAACAACGATTCGGAGCCATGGAATTGGAGACTGCGAATTCAAGATTGGCAAGTCGTGATTTCAGAGTGAATGCGGATCGAAGTTTTGCATCATTGACGAAGGCGGCCAGGGAAATTTGTAGGGCAGGCTGTCGTCACCACGCCCACTGAGCTCTTACCGGTGCGCCAGCTAGCTTATTCGACGCGCTATGAGCACATCCCGCACGGTCGTCCAAGGAATGCTGGGATAGAGATCGTTGTCGAGGGGCTTTAGCTTTGCCCGGCCGTCGAACATGTTCCGCATGTACTGCATGCCTTGCCATGCCGGGTAAAGTTGCTTCTCTCCAGGAGAGAGAGCGCGCGCAACCTTGATCAGCGTGCCGAGCATTCCCAGGCCTCCGGCCCGGAACAGGCGAAACTCCTCCCCGGTTACCTCACTCACGACCGCCGCCAGTTCTCGGGCACTGAGTTGATCGCCGGCAATGCGGAGAAAGCGAGGGGTGGACGGATCCAGAGCCGCGCTCGCCGTGAAGGCGGCCGTATCGTCCATGGTCGTGAAGTCCAGGCGTTGGTCCGCGTCACCCCAATAGAGAACTCGCCTCAGGTTGAAGAGAATGAGCGGCATCTGACCGGTGAGCATATCGGTAAACGCACCGTTGAAGATGCTGGTCGCATGAATGGAAGTCTTATCGAGGCGCTGGTGGGAGTCTCGGCGCAAATCGAGATTGCGATTCTCGCCGGACGGAAACTTGGTGAAATCGATCGAGTAGTCGGACGGAATAAAGTGCGGCACGCGGGCCGTGATCGCCGCGTCGAGCAGAACCGTTTGCGCTTCCACGATCACGTCCCGCACTCCCGCCAGCACTGACACTACGCAGGACGCACCTAAACATTCCCGTGCCACTTGGGAAGCGCCCCTCAAGTCGACACGGGCAATCGATACTCCGAGTTCCTCCAGTCGCGTAAGCTTGTCTCGCGCCGTGGCGCGGCGGACCAGCGCTCTTACACCGGCTCCCCGTTCACGTAAAGCTCTGGCGACGCGTCCACCGAGATCACGGGTATCTCCCGCCACGACGATGGTCGCGTCATTCACGATTGCAATACTTCGGAGACGCTTTAAGGCGAAATTGCGATTCGACCAATCTCGTGCCGCTCGAGATCAGTGGTGCCCGCCTCCTCCGCCGCCGCCGCCGCCGCCGGAGCTGGCGCCACCTCCACCACCTCCACCGCCAGCGTGCCCGCCGCCACCACCGCCGCCGGAGTACCCTCCACCGCCAGCGTGCCCCCCACCGCCGGAATAGCCGCCCCCACTTCCACCGGAGTGCCCCCCGCCGGAATAGCCGCCACCGCCAATGGAGTGACCGCCGCCGGAGTAGCCGCCACCTCCAACGGAGTGGCCGCCACCGCCGCCCCAAGAACCGCCGCCTGATCCGTGGGACACGATGGTGGCCCCTGACCCGCCGCCGTAGGAGTGCGACATGGTGGGGCCGCCCACAACAGGACCGCTCATGCCCCTGGGGCCTCCATGCCTGCTGCCGCCTCCAAAAGCATTGCCCCGGAACTCACCCGGCGAGCCTTGCACCGGATAATGTCCCCCCAGAGTTGTGCCTTCAAAGGCCCGCAAGGGTGCATTGCCGGAATGGGAATGATGATTTGAAAGCAGGGAACTCTCCTTTGCCGCGTTGCCTCCCATCAGAATGGTCGAAGGCGCGGAAGCATGGCGCGACGCGAAGGCTGCTCCCCACCTACTAATCGGGGCGGGTGCGGGCGGCGCCGTTGCGGTCGCGCTATTAGTTTTGAATGTGGTTGCCGCGCCCGGCGCCGGCGAGGTTGCCGTGCTCGTGGGTCGCGGGCCCGGTTCGAAGGGCGGGCGTTCTATCATGCTTCCCCCCGTGGGCGGGGTGAGGTTCACGATTGGGGGCGAAATTACCTGCCCTTTCTGAATCACACTGGTCGGAACCGTAACAAGTCCCTTGGGAACTGAAGTGGCGACAACTTCCCCACTGGGCAAATGGCCCGGGTGAGCACCTGGACCGGGATGTGGATGCCCCGGTTGACTGCCCCCTGATTGACCTGCCCCTGGTGGAACGGGCCTCGGACGACCTGGCCCCCCGGTTCCAGGATGGCCACGCGGCGCCCAGCCGATCCATTGCGGTCCCGCGTACCAATAAACTAGTGAAGGCTCCCAGAATCCGCAACCGAACATCGGCCTCATCCAATACCAGCCAAAGCTAGAGTCGAAGTCCCATGCGCCACAGTGGTCCGTTACCCAGCCCCAGGGGTCACCGGAAATCCACGTCCAGCCGAATCCCGGGTACCCTACCCACCGGCCATTGGTGTAAGGCGACCAACCAGCCCGCGCGTAGGGCGACCAGCCGAATCTGCGATTGGGGAGCTCAACCCATTCTCCAAAGGTGTTAAGCTCACTCCAGCCGTAGCGCGGTCCATCCGGATGAACGGGCTCGTCTTTTTCCGTAAGCTGCACCTGCTTATCCCGCGCGTCTGTCCACTGATCCCAAGCGTCCTTGACAATTCCTTTCTGAAAGTTGAAAGCCAATTCAGTGCCGGCGGTTTTATGTTCCAGGATCTTGCCTTCGCCGAGTTGGGAAGACAGGGTAGGCGTGGCAACATCCACCGAGCCCTTGAATACTTCCACGCGAAAGCGGTCCTGGACCAGGTCCGTGCGGAATTCGCACTTGCCATCTGGCGTCACCATGGCGTCAGCAACTTTGACGTGATAAACGTCACTGGACGCGGGCAGGAAGTAAATAACGCCATCTTCCCCTTGTCTCTTTGCCGAGGACGGAGAGTTGCGCTCGGGCACAAAGTGGAAAGTGGCATATCCCTGCTCAAACGTCAGGCCGTTCAGCTTGTTGCCGTTGGCGTCCAATGCCAGTTGATGGAAAAGCAATTGGGAGTGCTCGCCTATGCGTGCGGTGGAACCGTTTTCAAATTCCACTTCGGCATAGCTGCCGGCCGCGGTGGAGATTTCAAATCCCTCCTGAATGGGCATGTTCAGCATGGCCGCTTCCTCTTCCGCTGCACCCGGCCGCTTCACCATCACCGTACCGCTCACGAAACTCAGGCGAACCACTCGCGCGTGCGATTTCGCCACCGCCGAATCATCCAACGGGTGGTACTCCAGGAATCTCCCCTTGCCTAAGGTCAGGGAGCTGGAGTGTGCTGAGACCGTGATGGAGCCCGCCAATACGTGCACCTGCATCTTCCCCGGGCCGAAAGCTGTATGGACTTCCGTCTTGCCATAGGGAGTCAAGGTAGCGTCAGCAATCTTCACCGCGTAAGCATCCTGCCGTTCCGGGATGAAATGAAAACCGGCGGTTCCCTGTTCCAACGTCATGCCGTTCAGCTTGTCGCCGTCGGCGTCCGATGCCAGTTGATAGAAAAGCAGTTTGGAAAGCGCGCTTAAACGCGCGGTGGAACCGTTTTCAAATTGCACTTCGGCAAAACTGTTGCCGGAAGTGGATAGCTCGAAACCCTCCTGGATGGGCGCGTTCAAGATCGCCTTTTCCTCTTCTGCCGAACCCGGCCGCTTTATCGAGACTGTGCCACTCACGTAGCTCAGCCGCACCATCCGCGCGTGCGATTTCGCCACCTCCTTATCCGTGGTTAATTGCGTGTGGTTGGCTTTGGTGAGTTCGCTCAGTTGCATCGTGGCGCCGTTCACAAGCTTTACGGCCGCAAAACCGCCACCCGATGTCGACACCTCAAAGCCTTCCTTGATTTGTGTGTTCACCTGTGCTGGGAGCCCTTCGGCTGCGCTTGCGCGCGTCACCGTCAATCCGCCGCTGACGGAACTCGGCTGCGCCGAGCGCATATGGGAAGGGTTCTGTTGGGAAAAGAGAGCTGCTGGTACGAACAGTAGCCCCGCGACCACAACCACGAGTACACGTCGTATACGATCGTATCTCACGGTCGGCCTCCTGCGGGCATTTTACATCCACTTTACATATCTATCGACGAACTATTTCATGAAATAGTTGCAGTCTTGAGGCTCCACTAAGAAAGATATATGCGTCGGACAATAAGGATACCTCGGATCGCAGTGAGCGGCGCGTGGAAGCGTGGGGGAAACGGGGATTAGAACGCCCCGCACGACGCGTAGTACGCCCATTGCGGACAATTTGTCTTAGCTACCCGTTAGTGATGCCCCCCTCCCGGGCTGGCACTATGCCCGCCACCAGCGGGGCCCGTGGTGGGCATTGCGCCGCCCCCATTGCCACCGCCCCCACTCGGTCCCATTGCGCCGCCCCCGCTCGGTCCCATCGCGCCCCCGCCGACTTGGGGGGAGATTGAGGACTGCTGTCCGTGGGGCAATAGGGCTGGTCCACCCGCGCCGGCGCTGCGCGAGAATGCGGGACCTTGAGGCCCATTCATTCCCCTTGGCCCTCCCGCTCCGCGCGTGCCGCCGAAAGCATCGCCGCGAAATTCACCGACGGCGCCACGCACGGCATACGACCCGCCCAAGGTTGTTCCCAAGCGCGATCGCAGCGGCTGGTGGGCTGAGTGCCCTGCTTGCAACGCCAACTCCCTCTGCGCGTCGCCTCCCATCAGAATCGAAGCCGGCGCCATCGTGTGCGTGGCCCCAGCATGTGGGGTGAACAACGCTTCCGCATTCCCCGACAGTCGCGTCCCGGAGAACATCGCTCCTGCGCCCGGCTGGAAAGGCAAGGTCCTGATCCTGGTTCCCACCGTCACCGGCACATGGTTCACATTCTGCGGACTTATCATCAGCCCATTCTGAACCACACTGCCCGGAACGGTGGTCACAATGTTTTGTCCCGGCGCGCCCAACGCACCCAGTGGCGCCCAGCCAATCCATCCCGGCCCCCCATACCAACTGACCAATGCCGGGGAAAAGTATCCCATGTTCCCGGGCATCCAGAACCAGCCAAAGCCGGGGGAGAAATCCCAACTGCCGTAGTGATAAGGCAGCCAGCCCCAGGGCTCGCCGGCAATCCACGTGTAACCCATGCCCGGGTACCAGCTCCACATCCCCATGCTGTAAGGCGACCAGCCCGCCGACACGAAAGGCGACCAGCCATAGCCGAAACCGGGGAAGAATCCCCACTCGCCGTACGCATCGAGATCGCTCCAGCCATAAAGCGCCCGCCCCGGGACGGCCTGGTCAGAGATCGCCAGTTGCGCTTGGGTGTCGCGCGCGGAGGTCCACTTGTCCCAGGAATCCTTGACGATTCCCGACTTCCCGTTAGAGGCTACCTCTGTAGCACCTGGATCAAACTCCAGAACCTTGTCTTTGCCCAGCTTCACGGTCTTTAAGGACGTCGCCAGCTCAACAGAGCCCGAGAACACTTCCACGCGCACCCGGCCGTGCTCCAGGTCCGTGCGAAACTCGCTCTTGCCGTTCGGAGTCAGTGTCGCAGCCGCAATCCTTACGCTGTAGGCGTCGTGGTGTTCCGGCAGGAAGTGAAAGGTGGCGTACCCTTGTTCAAACGTGAGGCGATTGAGCTTGTTGCCACGCTCATCCATTGCCAGTTGGTCAAAGTTCACTTTGGAAAATTCACCCAACCGCGCCGTGGAGCCGTTTTCGAATTCCACCTCGGCATAACTGTTGACGGAAGTCGACAACTCAAAGCCTTCCTGAATGGGCGTGTTTACCTGCGCCCTCGACCATTCCGTGGAGGCAGGCCGTCTCACGGCCACGGTGCCGCTCACGTAGCTCAGCCGCACCACTCGCACGTGGGAAAGACCCTTTTGCGCGAACAAAATTGTGGGGAGAATGAGGATCCCGACGACGACCAACGCGAACCCATGACGTAAGGCCTTACAGCTCATCATTGGCCTCCTGCCTGGTGATAGTCAGATTATACGCCTTATTAATCTGGGTTGGTTGATTATGTTTTACTTTTACCCTTTACCCTTTAGCCTTTAGCCTTTACCATTTGCCCTTTGCCTTTTGGTTTTCTTTTGCGGCCCGGCCGTCCGGAGGCGTCACCAGACTTTCTATGGACTCCCTCGCGCCAACTCGCATTCGTTGGGTACTGGTTGCCTGGGTCGCTTTGATGGGGGCGATCAGTTTTCTTGACCGCGTCAACATCTCCATTGCCGGGAATTCCATCTCCCAGGATTTTCACCTCACGGACGTGCAGCTCGGCAAGATCTTCAGCGCCTTTTTTGTCGGCTATGGACTCTTCCAGATCGCCGGCGGCTGGGCAGTCGATCGCGTGGGAGCGCGCCGCACCCTGGCCTTGGGCGCCGCGTGGTGGGCGGCATTTACGGCCCTTACGGCCAGCTTTCCCGCCGGCATCGCGCAGGCATGCCTGATCATCTGGTCGGTGCGGTTCCTCCTGGGCATGGGTGAATCGGTCATGTACCCCAGCTCGAACCGCTGGGTAGCGAACTGGATACCCACCGCCGAGCGCGGCTTGGCCAACGGCCTGATCTTCGCCGGTGTCGGCGCGGGCTCCGCCTTCACGCCCCCCATCATCCGCTACGTCATGGTGCACTTGGGTTGGCGCTCGGCCTTTTGGGTGTGCGCTGTGCTGGGACTCGCGGCAGGCGCAGCGTGGTACTGGATGGCCCGCGACCATCCGGACCAGCACCCCTGGTTGAATGATGCCGAAAGGAAGTGGATTCACCAGGGCATCCCGCAGCTTGACCCCCTCGACGCGCCCAAACTCTCGTGGGGCGTCATGCTCGGGAGCAAGGACGTTTGGACCCTTACCCTCAGCTATTTTTGCTACGGATACACGCCCGCAATTTTCTTCACTTGGTTCTTTATTTACCTCAGCCGGGTTCGCGGCCTGAACCTTCAAACCGCCAGCTATTACGGCATGTTGCCTTTCATCGCCATGTCTCTGGGGTCGGCGTCCGGCGGGTGGATTGCTGACGCTGTGTGCCGGCGATTCGGACGTTGGTGGGGGCGCTGCGGGGTGGCGGCCTTTGGCATGATCGGCGCCGGCGTCTTTATGGCCGCGGGTTCGCAGGTCTCCACTGCCGCCGCGGCCAGCGCGATCCTGGCATTGGGCGCAGGTTCGCTCTACCTCGCGCAAAGCTCTTACTTCGCGCTCTCCGCCGACTTTGGCAAGGGCTCCGCCGGCTCGCTCTCCGGCTTCATGAATATGGGCGCCCAAGCCGGCAGCGCCCTCACCGCCATTACCACACCTGCCATCGCCGCACATTTTGGTTGGACCGCTTCCTTTCTGACCTCTGCCGCCTTCTGCGTAATCGGCGGCGCCCTGTGGCTGCTCATCAATCCCAACTGCTCCCTGACCCCCTCTGAACCGCAACCGTAGCTCCGGGATCCGAGATTCGGGCTCCGGGACTCGGGATTCGAGATTCGGAATCTGAGATCTGGAATCCGGAACTCGAAATCCGCGATTCGGAGCGAGCGTAGCGCAGACCGCCGTCTCTGCGGTCTGCAGCTTTTCCTTAGCAATAGCCGCGGATCCCAAGGTCAGGGAACCCTCTGCCCGGCATGAACTCACGGAATGCCCGCGTCGGAGCGCAGGAGATCCTGCAAATCCGCGTAAGGCAGGAAGAGTTTGGTGGGCCCGTCCGCGTAAGGGGCTATTTCGTAGTTCTGAAAATAAAAAACCAAACCGTAGGTGTTGATGGCGAAATTATCGTTTAGCTTGAACTGGCCGTCTCGGAACCAAAAGCGGGTTTCTTGGCAACCCGACCGCCATCCAACCGCAAGACCCAGTCCGCAATCGCCGCGGTGAGCTTGGCGGCGGCCTGCGGGTTCTCAGCGGAAACAACCTTCAGGTAGTCGATGCTCGCCGTCACGCAGGGGCCATAATTGCAGTCCCCCTTGGTTTTCGAGAAACTTACCTTCTCGAGGTGAAGCGGACCAATTCGAAACGGAGGCGAGGACGCCTTGGGCGACTGCTGCGCCCGCGCCCCAGCCCAAGGCAACCCCCAAAGCAGCAGCACGATGAAGCCATATTTCTTCATTTCTCCCACGATTGTCGCTCCGGGCACAAGCCCGCCTCGCGTGCCGGACCTGCGACCGCGCGAGTGTAGCATAAAAGCCAGCGTGCTCAGCCCGGGGGAGCCGCAACCCAAATGCAGATTCTTCGTCCCGGTCGGACCGGGACTCAGAATGACAATAGGTTCTTCGGAGCACTCCAACTTCCGCTTCCAAATGTTCGCTTCCACGCAGACATGCAGTGGATTGCGCAGAGCAAAGCTCTGCGGCTGGCCGGAACGCAGAGCTGCGCTCTGCGCAATCCAGAGAGAACCGTTTGCTTTCTGGCCTCTGCGCCTCTGTGCCTCTGTGGCTAATAGACATCAACTTCCTCCGGTGCTACTCTTGCACCTGCAAAAATCGTTTCATCGCAAGGAGGTCATAAAATGAGGAAAATATCGGGCAAGTCCAACGCGGGGGACCGCCGCAGCGGCCTGAACCGCCGCGCATTCTTGACGGGAGCTGGTGGCGCTGCCATGGCCTTCAGCATCATGAAACCGGGACTGGTGCGCGGGTCACAAATCAGTTCCAAAATCTCTCTGGGCTCGATTGGCTGCGGCAGCCGCGGCACGTGGATCGCCGGTCTTTTCCAAAACCACGGCGGATACGAAATCACTGCCGCGGCGGATTATTTCCCGGACCGGGTGAACCCCTTTGGCGACAAGTACAACGTGCCGGCGTCCCGGCGCTTCACGGGCCTGAAGGGTTTCCAGAGAATGCTGGAAGCGAAGGTGGACGCGGTGGTCATCGAGAGCCCACCTTACTTTCACCATGAGCAGGCCGCCGCCGCCGTCGAGGCGGGCGCCCACGTGTACCTGGCCAAACCCATGGCAGTGGACGTTCCCGGCTGCCGCAGCATTGAGGCGAGCGCCAAGAAAGCCGAGGAGAAGAAGCTTGCCTACCTGATCGATTTTCAGACGCGCACCGATCCCTTTTACCAGGAAGCCATCCGGCGCGTGCAAAAGGAAGGCAACATTGGCCGCATCATCAGTGGCGAGGCGTCGTACGTGGCCGGCTCTCCCTGGCCGAAAATGATCCCAGACTTGGAGGTTAATCCCCAGGATCCCGAACGCCGCCTGCGCGCGTGGGGAATCAGCCGGGCGCTCTCCGGCGACATCATCACCGAGCAGAACATCCACGCCATCGATGTCATGACCTGGGTCCTTGACCAGCATCCGGTGAAAGCGCTGGGCACGGGCGGCCTCAAGTCCCGCACCATCGGCGACGTGTGGGACCACTTCTCGGTGATCTTCTGGTTCCCCGACGATGTGCTCGTCACTTTCTATTCCAAGCAGTATGGCGAGGGCATTGGCGATATCGCCTGCCAGATGTACGGAACGGAAGGCACCATTGATACGCACTACGCCGGCGATGTCAGCATCAAAGGCAAGGTGAATTACGCGGGAGGACGCGACGGAACGCTTTACACCACCGGCCCTGCCCGCAATATCGCCACCTTCTACGATCAGGTCACTTCCGGCAAGCTCGATTACTCCACTGTAGCGCCCTCGGTGCGAAGCAACCTCACCACAATTCTCGGCCGCACCGCCGCCTATAAGCAGGCGGAGTTCACGTGGGATGAATTGATGCGGTCGGAAGAACGCCTCGACCCGCATTTGGCGGGGTTGAAGGAATAAGCCGGGCCCAGCGCAGCCTCCCCGTTTGTAGGACTGAGCGGCGCTCGGCCTGGGGAGGCGGCGGGAATTGCGGGTCCGTCAGAGAAGTACCTTAAAGCCTGCTTGCCGAATTGGGTGTCCCGTGGAGGTAGTGGTCGTGTTGTGCGGCGAAGTCGGGAGGTAAACCCTCAATGCTCCCGATCACCCCTTTCAGGCGTGTCGCTAGAGTTTCTTCTCTCAAGGGCTCGACGCGGACGGAAGCGCCTTCGGGAAGATTAACCCCGGGCGGGATATGGATTTTCCCATCTGTGACTTTACTGACAAAACTCATACTCTTCCTCGACCATTGAAATGGTGCAAGCACGCATCAGACTGCGTGCTCTCGGCTACAAGCATAACACGGAACTATGTGCATCGGGGCTCTCCGCTCGCCGTGGCGGGAAGGGTCAGGGGGTACCTCGGGGCCGAGCGCCGCTCGGCCCTACAGGGCGAGCACAACTTCCAGGGGGTGCTCCGGCGTAACGGCAATTTCGCGCTCCAACGTCACCACTCGCCGCTGCGCCTCCTGTTCCAAATCAGCCCGCAACACTTCCGTCCCCAATCGCGCCGAGGCCTTCTTAAACTGGCCTTTCGCGAGACCATTTACGGCCAAGCGCGCCACGGCAATGGCGCCCTCGGCAACGTGGACCTCTACCCGCTGTCCCTGCGGTTTGAGCGCGTGCGTGAAGCTGCCCCATCCTGACGGAACCGACCAGAAGCAGCGGAACGCTTGGCGGCGGGTCCGCGGCATCAGGGTGAGTTCGCGCTGGGGAGCGGAATAGCGGAAGCCGCTCCAGGCCACAAAACAGCCCCAACTCGCCAGGGCGCGCGCGTAGTGATGTCCGCACTCGGGCTCGTTCCAGGGATTGCGCCGCTCGCCGTCAAAGCGCCGGCGCGCGGATTCCACGATGTTGAGCGCCTCCGTCGTCATTCCCTCGAACGCCAGCGACGCCGCAAGCTGGTACTCCAATCCCGTCCAAATCTCGCCGAAGTAAGGAAAAGGAATTTCCGGACGTTTGCCCGAGGGATAGGTAGCCACCACAACTCCGCCTTCGTCGTTCAGGGCGTACGTACGCTCGAGATCGATATGCTCGCTCAGGTTCGGCCGATAGTTGTACTTATAGACTGACTTCAGCGTGGCGCGCACATGCGCTTCGTCCAACAGATAGCCGAGGCCCGCCACATGCGCCTGCATTTGGCCCAGCAACTGATCCGCCAGGCAGGCATCGCCCATCTGGTAATCCGGCTCGAGCGTATTCGCGGCCCCCGCGCCGATGCGCAAGCCGGGGGCAATTTTGTCTGCCGGCCGCCCCTCAACTTTTTGAATGTAGTACTCCCCGTTAAAGAGATTTTGGTCGAACCAGCGGCTGCCGCTCACAAAGAGCCGGTGATACTCCGCGGCCGAGTCCGGGTCGCCGAGGGCGCGCGCCATCTCCTCGCCCGCGCGCAACGCTCCCAGGTAGTAGATCCCACACAGAGGATTGGGGCCGTAGAACTCCACGTCGTAAGTGTTGTGCTGTACACCCTCGGCAACCCCGTCGCGGTTCCCATCCCAACCGTTTTCCACCCAGGCGAATTCCAAAGCGCGTTTGGCATTGGGCCACAGCCGTCGCAGCCAATCTGTGTCGCCACAGCGTCGCCATTCGCGGTAAAGCTTGATGAGGCAGCCCATCTGGCCGTCGGCCGCGGCCCGCTGCCAAATCTGCTTGCCGTCCGGCAGATAGGAACGGAAACCCATCAGACCGTTGGCATCGGTGTTGCGCAGGAATTCCGACTCGCGCAACGAGTGCGCCAGCTTGGGAAAGAGCTGCGCCGTCGCCTGTTCGTAATTCCAAACGTGCGTGCAGTTGCCGTGGCAGCAGCCCTGATGGTCATTACAGCCTTCGAATCCGTGAAACTCACCATCCGCGGTGCGGAAGCAGGTGTTCACGCGCAAGGTGGAAAGCGTGCTGGTAGCCGCATCCAGCACCGCCGGCGGTAGCGTGGACGACTCGATCGCCTGGGCGAACGCGCGCGTGCGCGCTTCGAGTTGGGGGAGCTGGTCGGCGGCTTGCCGACCGGCGTCCCAGGCATCCGCAAAGCGCTCGGTGTAGGCGTTGCCCACTACGGTGGTCTTGGGCACGCCTTCCGGAGCCGCCCAGCCGCAGCGCTCCGGCGTGCGATTGGGAAAATGCCACGCGAGCAGGAAGGTGACCGTGGCCTCGCGCCGGGCAGGAATGGTTTGCGTCACCGCCAAGGAAGCCACGGGGGTGGCGACCAGAGAAGTGGAGTCCAGCGCGCCATCGGCGCTGAAGTCGTCCCAGAAAGTCAGCACTCCGTTCCACCATTGCGCCCGCTTCCAACCGCGCAGATAGGAGACACTACCCTCCGGCGCTCCCACGGCACACAACGCGAACGTGCCTTTCAAAGGATGGGAGGGCGCCAGGAAGGGGTTGTCCATGCACAAGCCCCCCAGCAGGCCTGCGATCTCACGAAAAGCCGCCTGCCTGCCCTCCTTGCCCACGGGGTTTTCGATGCTCCACGCGATGCCAACTCGCGCGGGGGCGTTGTTGGCATTGCGAATTGTGTACCGCAGAATGGCCACGGGCCACCCGGAGGCGTCGACGTCCAAGGGTACGAGCGGATTGAAAGCTTCCAGCCGGACTTCCACCGGCAACTTAGGGTCGCCAAACGCGATGCGCGCGAAGGGGTACGCGCCGACGAAGGTAGCTTCCGCAAGACGCGGTAGACCCGGAGCGTTATCGGAGCCGAGACCGCTTGAGTTCCTTTCGTACGGCGGCTGGAGACGCGATTCCAGCACGCGCACCACGGGTTCGCGCTCGCCCACCTTGGCCCAAATTGCCGGAAAGGCGTAACTCAACTCGTTTCCTTTGTCAGGGCGGTTGAAGATTTCCCAATCGCGGAGTTGCCCGCGGCCACCGAGTGAGACTGTGCCCGTGCCGATGCCTCCCAGCGGAAACGCAATCATCTTCAGGTTCCGCCCCGTAAAGGTACGGGGAAAGTTAATGGGGGCGAGCAGCCCAGAAGATGATTTTTCCACCGCGCCTCGGCCCGCGCTTCCGGCGCCCGTCTTGTTACTTTGCCCGGCGAATGATGGCGTCCCGAGCGTCGATGCCAGCGCGCCTCCGGCAGCAACTTCTTTTAGAAAATCCCGGCGAGCGTATGTCCTGCCTTTGCGTTTTTCGGCCATGATATCTCCCGCGCTCCAGTGGCTTTCGCACAATCGTGCTGAGCCTGGATTCTCGCTCAGCAATAAACCATGTCAAGCGAAAAAGCCCGGCGCGGAAGCCGGAGCGAGCTACAGCGCATGGCATGAGTGACTCAGCGCGCGCGGCGCCCTTTTCCGTTTCCGAAAAAAGGTTTGGTAGCCGCGGTCCCGGAGGTGACCGTACCAATTGAAATTTTGGGCCGGCTGGGCTTAAGATGCGGCGGGGTTGCCGATGGCCCTTCGCGCGGTTCGCGGCCAGAACACGCGCCGGTAAAGGAAGTCCACGGACCCATAGGCAGGATTGCCATCACCGAACGTACGCCAAAGGAGGTTTTCCATTCATGCGCCATCGGTTGAACCGCCGCAGGTTTCTGAAGCAAAGCGCCTCAACGTTGCTCGCCGCCTCAGCGTGGCCTGCGCCGATTCCCGCCGCCAAAGCGCCGGCTACCAATCCCGACCATGAGTGGCGCGTTTACGGCGGCAATCTGGCCGGAACCAAGTACTCGCCGCTTAGTCAGATCAACCGCGCCAACGTGCATAGACTCAAGATTGCCTGGACGTATCACACCGGGGACAGCCGCCTCAAGCCCTCCACCACTATCGAGTGCAACCCCCTGGTAGTGAACGGCGTGATGTACCTCACCACCGCACAACTGAAGGTCTGCGCGCTCGAGGCGGACACCGGCAAACTCCTTTGGCAATACGATCCCTTCGAAGGCATGGAAGAGGACAAGCCGCGCGGAGTGAATCGCGGCGTGGCGTACTGGGAAGACGGCAACGACCAGCGCATCTTTGTTGTTGCGCGGGCGCACCTGATGGCGCTTGACGCCAGGACCGGCAAGCTCATTCGCGATTTCGGCCAGGGCGGCAGCGTGGATTTGAAACGCGGTCTGGGCCGCGACATCAGCCAATTGACTTACGACGTCACCTCGCCCGGCATCATTTACAAAAACCTGATCATCCTGGGATCGATGTGCGGCGAAGGCCCGGAACCGGCTGCGCCCGGCCACATTCGCGCCTTCGACGTGCGCACCGGCGTGATGGCCTGGATCTTTCACACCCTTCCCCGCCCCGGAGAGTTCGGCAACGACGCGTGGCAAGGCGATTCCTGGCACACCACGGGCGGGGCCAACGATTGGGGTGGAATGACGCTGGATGAAAAACGCGGCTGGGTCTTCGTTTCCACGGGTTCCGCGGCATTCGATTTCTACGGCGGCCAGCGCCTGGGCACTGACCTCTTTGCCAATTGTGTGATTGCGCTGGATGCTGCCACTGGCAAG
>Ga0315282_10002865_pt1 | contig 31299 bp, 32 predicted proteins | sample YL17G07_20_MG_FD_203693 | JGI IMG/M metagenome (GOLD analysis project Ga0315282, IMG submission 203693) | Sediment microbial communities from Yellowstone Lake, YNP, Wyoming, USA - YL17G07_20 | ecosystem: Environmental > Aquatic > Freshwater > Lake > Sediment | place: USA: Wyoming | collected... | reverse complement strand
CCATTATAAGCTACACTTGTAGGCTCAAGTAATGCTCCAGCCTCAAATGCCTTTTCTCTATCACCGTATCTATCTGCAATCTCATCTATCTTCCAGCAGTACTTTGCACCTATGATTATGTATTCTGCAAATGCACCATTAATTGTAAATCCTATCTCTTCTAGATTTAGACATTGATTTGGATAGCCATTTCTACATGGGATACACTCACCACACCATATCATCTCTTCTGCAGTGACCATATCTCCTATTTTTAAGTCCTTTACATCTTTTCCGACTGCTACTACCTCACCAGAAAATTCATGTCCTATAATACAAGGGAATTTTGTTAGTCCTGGGTATAAGATATAGTTATCTTTATCTGTTTCATAGAAATGTACATCTGAACCACATACACCACAGGCTTTTACCTTTAGAATGACATTCTTAGGTCCTGGAGTTGGGTCTGGGACCTCTTTTACCTCTAACTTTGGATCCTTCCAGATACTATTTCCAGTTATAGCCTTTCCTGTAGTCTTTTCAAAATCTGACACAGTATAACCTGGCTTTGGGCTCCATGTAGCATCAAGAACTAATCCTTTCATCTTTAAAATACCTCCTCTTCTTTTAATTTATTAAGAACCTCTTTAATTCTTTTTGGTATCCACTTGTATAACTCATCCCATCTAACAAAAAGTTCTTCTTTAAACCCGAACTCTTTAACAAAATTAAATATGGGGGTAAATGCATATTTAGAAAGATATATTACTACTAGCTCATCATCGCCGAGAGTCTTTTCTAGCTTCCCCTTGAATATGTCGGTTATGAGTAACCCTCCTATTCCAGCATGCTGAGTGCAAGATGGAATAAATCTCTCTCTAGGCTCAAACCAGGTTGGACTTGGAGCAAATGCATGTTTACCAGGTTGTGAATAGAGGACTGGGTGGGTATCTTTTATCTCTACATTATCCATAAGATTATATCTTCCGTGCCAGCTAGCTTCTACTCTTGTTATATTGCCATCTTGGTCTATATATACCCAGCTATGTTCAAGCTCATATAGGTGTTCAATATCCCAGTCCCAATATATAGCGTACTCTATGACATAAATTTCACCATTACTAAGGTTTATATCTCTTGAAAAAGAGCTAGATTTATTATTTTCTCTAAAGACTGTATATCCTACCCTCACTGGGAAGAAAGGCTCTTTTTCATCGAACATTATTATAGGTGAATATTTTAAACATAAATCTATATCATTCTTCATATCCAATCCTCCAGGAAAATGTTTTCTAAAAGAATTATAAAATATTAACTCTTCTGTGTCAATGTTATGAAGGCTCTAGGGTGCGTGTAGAAAAAGTCGGTAGAATTAAGAAGAGAGATATAGCTACAGGTCATTTTGCGAGGAGCGAAAGCTCCGAAGCAATCTCAAAGGATGAGACCGCCACGCTCATTTCATTCGCTCGCGGTGACATGGATCTCGTTATGGGTAATGAGTAAATGGGTAAAGATAAATTTTTCTTATAACTCATCACTCTTTACGCATCACTCATCACGTCTTTTCCCTCTGCCTTTACCTATACCTTTACCTATTATTGTTGCCGACAAAAATTACACGTACCCGAGCCGATATATATTTTACAAAAAATTTATGGTATAATAGAAAGCGATTTAATTTTTATAGATAGGAGGATAGGAGACCTATTAAAAACAATAGAATTATACGAGGAGATAAAGAAAACTTCTAGTGATAGAAAGCAGAAGGAGTTATTTAAAGAGATACTCGAACTTAACGCTACATACCTTTTTAAACAGAAATAATGCTAGTTCCAATACGAGGGAGGTCTGAATCTCCCTGCTATTTTATTTGAGGAGGTCTATATGTTTATAGATAAAAGAACATATATGAAAGAGGTAGTAGAAGAGTTAAGAAAAGAATGGCCAAGTAATAGGATAGTTAATATAGTATGTCATGGACACAGTGTTCCTGCAGGATATTTTGCTACTCCAGTGGTAGATACCTTTAATGCCTATCCCCATCTCCTCCATAGAGGGCTTAAAGAACGTTTCCCTTTAGCAGTAATAAATGTAGTAGTAACCGCAATCGGAGGGGAAGAGTCTTCGGGAGGGGCTATACGTTTTGAAAGAGACGTTCTTTCACACTACCCTGATGTAGTGACAATAGATTATGGGCTTAATGATAGAAGGGTTGGATTAAAAGAGGCTGGGACAAAGTATAAAAACTTTATGACTATGGTAGATGATAACTTAAAATACTGTGAATATTAAATTACATATAGGAGGTGTAATCTCTATGCAAAAAGTAATAGTAATAATTATTTTATTAACACTTTTCCCAATTTCAAGCGGATTAGCCGAGTCTTTTCAAGACGTACCAGAAGACCATTGGGCTTATGAAGCAATAGAAACCTTAACTAAAGAAGGTATAATAACTGGATATCCTGACGGAAGCTTTAAAGGGACTAACTCTATGACTAGATACGAAATAGTCCTCTTAATATCTCGCCTTATAAAATTTCTAGAAACAAAAATAGCTTCTAGTACTCAACAAACAGAAGTAGTATCACAGAAACCGCCAGCTGAGATAAAATTCCAGGTACCAGAAGGAGCTTATACAGGTGTTGTTATAGATGCTAGAGAGTTAAAAATAAGCCGTAGTATGAGCCCTAGAATAATTGACAAAGATGGTAAAGAGGTGTATGGTCCATCTGTGTTTCAAGGAGCGAAGATATCTAGCGAAGTCTTTATAGAGAAGGGAGTAGTAGAATATATTAGAGTTAAAGAAGAGTCAGATATAAACCAAGCCTTGAAAGAATCTAGAGCAGGGAAAAAGCCTATTATTATTAAAGCTATAGGTATATCAGGGCCATTTGGCGATGATATAATTATAAGTCCAGAAGACGCTGAAAAACTCATAAAGGAGAACAAAACATCAAGGTTTCTTGAAAATATGGCAGTAGTAATACTACATTAGGAAAGAGTATCAGAGGGAAATGGGTGATAGGAAAACTTATCATCCATTTCCCTCTCCATCACTTAACCACTTCCCAAAAGGCATCTTTAGCACCAATATTAAATCTTCCATCTCAGGATGTACCACTCCCCCTCGTCTACAGTAAGTTGTATCCTCCCATATCTATTGTGGTAAGAAACAGGTATTGCTGACTCAGAACGAAGCTCTAAAACCTCTTTAGCCTGATTCAGGTATCCTTCCGGTAGATCGATGAAAATAGTCCTTTTGTCTCCAGAGTTTATAATAAATAACAATCTAAAACCTCCAGATACACCTGTCCTCCACTGTAGATAGCCTTCTCCACTATAGGTAAGTCTAATAGGAGGAATGGCATCAGCCTCTTTAGCTATCTCATATAAGATCTTCTCAAAATCTGGATACCTCTCTCTATAATATGCCATACCAGGAAAACTTCCTATCACATAGACCTTTCCTTTCCCTAAATTCTTAAAGAAACCGATGACATTACCTTTACCATCAGTAGCAGTAGGAGTACCATCTACTTTAAACGGAGTAAGCCATCCACTAAGTTTTACATTAAACATCTCCCCATATATGCTTATAGGGAGAATTTCTTTTTCAATTACTCTTCTTCCAATATCTTCTATGCCGAGAGGATGAGCAAAAGTCCTATCTTCCCCAGGATATCTATAAAAACCAAGAGGAGTAAATGAATCAAGCTCAGCCTCTGTAAGGATAAGTCCACCATCTTCTACAAACTCTGTAAGCTTCTGTGCCAGTTCTTTCTCTATTACAAATGGCCAAGGAAGGATGATAAATTTAAGCCTATCTATAACATCTAGATGCTTTGTATCAATCACTTCATAGGGAATTCCAAGCCTTTCTAATGCATATAGATATCCAAGGATACTAGAACTTGCCCTATCTGCATTTCCATAAGATGCCCAATCTAAATAGTAGTTAGACTCTTCAAAGAGAACACCAACTCTAGGCGGGTCTGGAACATACTCATCAATGAATCTTTCATATTTATCTAATACTCTACTTGTTTCAGAGATACCTTTAAGCCTTTCCTTAGAAAATCCATCATAACCAATAATGCCAAAGCCAGAAGATTCTCTTCCAAAGACTTCATCTCTCCAGCACCAGAAAATAACTCCTTTTGCTCCTCTTGCATACCCATTCCAGACCCATCTCTGCTGAGGCTTAGCTGGGACAGATGGGTGCACAGTATGTCCATCCCTTGCAGAACCACCCTGAAGCTCACTCACCCACATTATTTTGCCTCTATTTGCTGAACGAATCTCCTCCACCCTTACACCAAAGCCAGCCTCATCGAATCCTTCCCCCCAAAATGGGAAATGAGAGCAACCAAAACCATCGAGCTGGTCTGCTAATTCCCAGTCATTTCCTCTACAAAGAGCCTGCTCGTATTCCCACCCAGTGCTCATTATACTGGGAGAGGCACAGTGGGCAGAGATCACCTGTTTTGCCCCACCTGTTCTTAGAGCATTGTATCTAAATCTTATGTGTCTTCCAGCTCTCCAGGTAAGAAATCTTAAGAACTCCATCATCTCAGTATAAGGTCTGCCTGGAAGTTTTCCTGGATAGACATCATCCCAGCTAGAGTATCTTCTCTGCCAAGCACTATTTAATCCCTCTAAATCTTTATACTTCTCTTTTAGCCAACTTCTAAGTGCCTCTAGAGTATACGGGCAATAGCATACATACCCATCAGCTTGGACATTCCATCTTGTCTCATTCCAACAGTCCCAAGCTATAACCTCTTTGCTGTTTCCATACCTAGAGGCTATATTCTGAAGAAATCTCTCCATAAACTCTTTTACCTTTGGATTATCAGTGCATCCGCCTGGAGTTAGACCTACATTGCACTCTCCTCTTAGGCTTGAGATTACTCTATTCCCCATATGGTCAATCATATGACTATCAGGGACCACTCTATGAATCCAAAAAGGTTGAATCTCTGCAATAGTACTTACTACAACCTTAAGCCCTCTTTTCCCTGCCTCTTTAACAAGTTCATCATAATCATCAAACTTAAACACACCAGGCTTATGTTCTATCCATCCCCAACATGCCCAGAGTTGAATAACATCTAACCCTGTATCTCTTATTCTATCTAGGTCTTCTAGCCAATATTTTTTATCTGGGAATGGAGGTCTATAGTACTGAACCCCTATAAACATAATCCCCTCCTATTTTAATGTTTTACATATTTTTTACCTACATACTTTATAAGTGTCAAATAGTATAAGTAATTATCAAGGGGAACATCTGGCGGGACTCTATGGTCAGGTGTTGGAATATATCCTCCCTCTTGGATAAGAGGAATCTTAGAATATACTTCTTCCTTTATACTAGACTTTCCTTCTATAAGTGCATGCTTATCTATTCCGCCTATCATAAGTAGATTCTTTCCGTATTTCTTTCTCAATGCTATGAGGTCTGCCTTCCATATCCCTATTTCCATAGGGAACATACAGTTTACTCCACCTTCTAACCATAGAGGTATCAACTCTTCTATATTCCCATCACTATCAACTATAATGATATCTATCCCATGCTCTCTTAGAAAACTTGTTATCTCTTTGTATCTAGGGAGCATAAATTCCTTAAAGAGTTTTGGTGAGATTAATGGACCTTTGTTATAAGCCATATCTTCCCAGCCATGGACAAAGTCTATTTCTACTTCATCGAGGGTTCTATGGATAGTCTTTTTGACAAAGTCTACAATAAAGTCCATCATATCACTAATAAGTTTGGGGTCGTCATAGAATGTCATTACAGTATTTTCTAGCCCCATCCAGTCTCTAATCCACCCAAAAAATCCTCCAAAAAATATACCCAAAGGATAATCCCTATTCTTCCATTTTCCTTTTAGCTCTTCCCAATTTTTGGGATATCTTCTTGGGTCATCTGGATTGTATCTCTTTATCATCTCATTGAAATCTTTCCTATTCTTTACTGGGAACTCAAGGAATTGCGGTATAGAGCTACCCATTTTATTACGCTTCTGCTTTACACCTGTATGGTCTATAATAATCTCTACATCTCCTAGGTCTTCTAAGACTACAGGTTCAAAGGATGGAATCATTCCAAGGCTTACACCAACTTCTCCACCTGCCTCCCAATTCCTATCCATTCCAAAGAACTCAACTAGACTTGGATAATTCAAAACAACATCATCAGGAATCCCTTCTTCTTTCCATCTTAAAGGTGTCTCATCCCAAAAACCAAAGTCCCAGTAAGGAATTCTATCTACTGGTTCAAAGTGCATTACCCTTAAAAATCTTTCCCTCTCAGTCATCTTAATCCCTCGCTTTTGCCTGTAAAGAATTAGGCATAATCTGCATCAATTCAATTCTATTCCCATCAGGGTCGGTAATCCAGTATTGATAATTTCCATCCTTTCCTTGATTAGGTGTTCCCTTAATATCTAAACCTCTTTCAGAGAGCTCTCTTAGAGTTTCATTTATATCATCTACTAAGAGACATAGATGCTGATAGCTAGACCTTTCATAATTAGACTCTATCTCCCCTTTATATGGGAAAAGCTCAATAAAATTATCGTTATTAATCTTAAGATACACTATCCAGAGCTCTCCAGCATCATTGTAAAGTCTAAAAGCCTCTTTGAGACCAAGAACATTACAATAAAAGTTTAAAGACTTCTCCAGATCTGAAACTCTAAATGCCAAATGTCCTATCCCTTTTATCATTTTAATCCCTCCTAGATTATTCAATATTCACTAATATTTCCAATAATCTATATAGCGCTTTTATGTCACTAATCTTTGTAAATTCCCTTGTTGAATGAGCCTCTCCCCCACCTATACTCAAATTCAATGTAGGGATACCTCTTTCATTAAATACATTTGCGTCACTACCTCCACCTGTATATAAAGTAGCAGGCGAAAATCCTCCTTCTTTTAAAACCCTTATAGCTTTATCTAAAATAGGGCTATCTTTCAAGTCAAATCTAGTATACTCTTTCTTAAATTCTAATTCTGCCCTTCCTCCTCCTATCTCTACGATTACTGAAGCCTTCTTGAGATTTTCAATAAGAACAGAGAGTTTTTCTTCATCCCTACTCCTATATTCCCCTTTTATCTCAACCTCATCGGGAATAATGTTTGTAGCCCTTCCCCCAGATATGACCCCAACATTTCCAGTGGTCTCCTCATCAATCCTACCCAAAGGAAGGAAAAGTATTAATTTAGAGGCAATGATAATTGCACTTACACCCTTCTCAGGAGCCCCTCCTGCGTGGGAAGCCCGTCCAAAGATTTTATAAGTCCAGGTAAACTGTGAAGGTGCACCTATAACTATATTGCCGATTGGCCCTAAAGCATCCAAAGTAAAACCAAATGGAGCCTTTATTCTTTCTTTCTTTACACCCTTTGCACCAACAAGTCCAACTTCTTCCTGCACAGTAAAGATTACCTGAACTGGGAGATGGTCTTCCTTATGATTTTCGAGTAATTCTAAAACAGCAACTATACCCACCTTATCATCAGCACCAAGAACAGTTGTTCCATCACTATGGATAATATCTCCGTCTATAATAGGATTAACCCTATCACAAGGTACTACCGTATCCATATGTGCATTCAAAAAGAACTTTAGCGGCTTATCTGTTTCTATGAAGAGATTTCCTAACTCGTCTCTTTCTACTTTATACCCCCATGACCTTACAGTATCTTCTATAAAACTAGTTAATCTATCCTCTTTCCCAGATGGACTTGGAATCTTTACAAACTCGATAAATCTTTCTATTAATCTATCCATCACTTTCCTCCCACAAATTTTCTTCCAGCATCAAATGCCTTTAGATTTATATCTATGAGATGAGGCCTCTCTTTTAAGAGAATCTTAAGGACATCTTCTACTTTAGAAGTTTCTATGTCTTTTATAATCTCTATATAACTGCCTACCATCACCATATTTGCCACTCTTACATTCCCTAGGTCTTCTGCTATTTTAGAGGCAGGAACCTCTACTATGCTATCATCTATATCAGGTACTACGAGTGATGTATTAACAACCTTGTATTTTGGTGAAAATTTAGTCTTAAATCTTCTATAAGAAGGCTCATTCATTATAATAGTAGCCTCAGGCTCAGACACTATTGGGAAATAAATTTCCTCTGAAGAGATAACTACTGTGCAGTTTGCAGAGCCCCCACGCATCTCGGGCCCATAAGCAGGGACCCAACTTACATGCGTATTATTTGCCATTCCTAAGTGAGCTAAAAACTGCCCCATAAACATAATTCCCTGTCCACCATATCCAGCCATAAAAATAGTATGTATCATCTTGTTCTTAGCCTCCTAATAAAATTTTCCCTAATACTACTTTTCTTTTTGCCCCAGTAGCTTTAGGGGCATTGTTTGGAGAATTAAAAATTACTTCATTAGCTAATATAGCAAAAGCTAAGGCTTCTTTAGCCTGATTTGGAATTCCAAAATCCTCATGTGTCTTTATTCTTACATCAGGGAGAGCATTTTTAATCATTTCGATAAGAGCAATGTTATATGCGCCTCCACCCCCTATTATAACCTCTTCTATATCGAAAGAACGAATTGCCTCAGAAATGGTAGCAGATGTAAGGGCAGTAATTGTAGCAACAATATCATCGTCGCTTATGCCTAAAACCTTACTGCTTTCATATAAATTTCTAGCAAAGGACTTTCCAAAGACTTCTCTACCAGTAGTCTTAGGAATGGGCAGACTAAAATAAGGGTGCTCTAGTGCTATTTCAAGAAGTTCATCCTTTACTTTTCCCCTTGATGCCATAATGCCATCTTTATCAAACTTTAATGAGCCATCTGTAATAATATTTACCGTCTCATCTATAACCATATTACCTGGTCCTGTATCAAAGGCTATAACATCATCTATGGTAGCATTCTTAGGAATGACAGTGATATTGGCTATTCCTCCTATATTAAGTATCCCTCTTGTAAATTCTCGACTTGTAAAGAGTATCCAGTCTGCAAAAGAAACTAACGGAGCTCCCTGTCCACCTGCAGCCATATCTCTTACTCTAAAATCGCATATAGTAGTTATTCCGGTTTTTTCAGCTATAACTGCCCCCTCTCCTATCTGTAATGTAGACTTTACTTTAAAACTACCAAGTCTCTGCGGATAAGGGGAATGGAATACCGTCTGTCCATGGCTTGAGATAATATCAACATCATTTTTTGATATACCTGCCCTCTTTATTGCCTCTAGTGCTACCTGTGCAAATAGTTCTCCAATGAAGAAGTTCATATTTGAGACCAGAGGGATATCTGCAGTATCAAAATCAAACAACTTAAGTATTAAATCTCTTATCTCTTTTGGATATTCATAGTGATAATGATATATTAGTTCTACTTTGGAATTAATTGAATGTCCAATTATCTTTACAATACTTGCATCTACCCCATCTGCAGAAGTACCAGACATAAGCCCTACTATTATTCTAGAGTCTTTCTTCCTTAACTCTTCTAACATAGCCATTCTCCTTCTATATTCCCTCTTTTTCCAATATAGCAACTGCCACAGCAAATCCTCCACTGTGGCTTATACTCACAACTATACTGCTCACCATAAACTCTTCAAACCTACGCTTTGCCATTCGGTTTAGGACAACATAAGGGGTACCTCTTTCATTGTGTAGGATAGTTATATCTTTGAGAGATAGTCTACCTCCAAGTGCCTTTATTACAGCCTCTTTACAGGCAAACTTCCCAGCGAGAGCCTCGTAGAAATTCTTACGATTCTTAACCTCCTCTATCTCTTGAGAAGAGAATACACGCTCTAAGAAACGTCCCCTTCTTTTTATGACTCTTTCTATTCTCTCTATACTAATTAAATCTATTCCTAACATCACCAGATACAATTATACTATAATATTTATAGAAAGAGTAATAGCCATATTGTATTTAATGGTATAATTTTCTCTATGAACCGTAGGCTTATTTTAAATATCATAATAGCCCTAATAGCAGGTGTCTCAGTAGTAGTAATAATCAATTCTGCATTTAAAGAAAAGATATTTCTAAAAGACCTATTATCTAGGTCTTCTTTAGAAATCCTCGTTATTGGATTCATTGTAAATGTAATCTTATTTTTAATTGATGGTTTCAAGTTAAATATAATTTTAAAATCTCTGAATCAAGATATCAGCTATTTAAGTTCTCTTGAGTCCTGCATTATATACTCATTCTTTTCGGCGATAACTCCTTCTGGAATGGGAGGGCAACCATTCCAACTCTATTTTTTAACAAAGAAAGGGGTAAAAAGTGAGGTTGTTACAAATATAATACTGTTTAGAACATTTGAGTATCTCTCTATAATCCTTGGAATAGACATATACTCCATCATATTTATACTACCAAAATTGCCTCAGGAGGCAATAGGCAAGACACTAATAATAGCTGGATTTATTACGAGTATTATATCTACATTCTTTACCTGGTTTGCAATGAGTAAACCAGAGATATTTAAACTCCTCATTGTTAATCTCAAAAAGATTTCCATTTTAAAAAATTTCATAGAAAAGTGGGAAACAAAAGCATACCAATGGATAGACGAATTAAAACTAAGTTTCGATGAGCTATGGGGTAATCATAAATTAGTCCTTCTCTTCGATTTCTTCCTTATGTTTGTACTCATAATCTTATCCTCTTACCTACTCTTTCTGCCGATAGTAAGTCTTACAGAAATGCATTTGAGCTTTCTAAAGTTTTTCAGTATCCATATATTGCTTACTACTCTTACTACATATGTACCTACGCCAGGAGCAAGTGGCGGAACAGAAGCGATACTTTATGCCTCTTTTAAAAACTTCATAGGCTCACCACAAAACCTACTACTGGCTATAACTCTGTTCAGGCTGATTACATACTATTCTGTTATAATAATAGGAGGCATAGTAGTCCTAAAAAGCGGTGTAGGGACAAGAAATAAGTAATAGTGAAGTTTAAAGGTATAAACCTTATCTATAATGATTTGCCATATCACTATTCCATGGCTGAGCTAGTAATTCCTCTATTAATGTCTCTGCCTGTTCTAAAGACTTAGTCCTATGGTCTTCCATAAGTAGCAGTAAAAGGCTAGTCCTATCTCCTTCTTTGAATGCCTGTAGGATTACCTCCATCCTCTGCCATCTTGGAATTATTATATGAACCATAAGACGACTTGGCAACTTCCCTATCTTCTCTCTTTCAATCCCATTCCTACCTACTACTACAGGCACCTCTACTACTACATTATCTGGAAGCCCTTCTATTACTCCATTATTTGGAATATTTAGAATAAGCTTTGTCTTCTTATCATTCACTACTGCATCTATAAACGGCACAATTACTTCACCACTTGGCTTAGGAGGAAGTTGTTTAGTTATAATAATATTAGGATCCTCCGCTACACGTTCCATCATCTTTAACCTCTCTCTTAATCTAAATAAATACATCGTCCAACCTACCTCTGAATCTGGTCCACCTGAAGAAAACCATCTCTGTTTTGTCTTAAGGTCTGTATTAAACCACCATGGAGATACACTCCTTACTGAGTCACCAATTGGAAAAACTCTATAAAGTTTGTATATCTCAACAGCTGCAGGAGTTATATGGTAGTTCCATGGATTACGTAGATATTCCTCACTCTTCCAGTATTTCTCAGACTCCTTCTCTATCCATTCGTCTATTAATGGATATGCATCTCTTCCTTTATATAAAAATTTAGTCAGCCAGGTACAGTGATTCAACCCTACAACTTGTGCCTCTACCTCCTCTAGATTAAGCTTTAAAACTCTTACTATATCTTTATACCCTTGAGCCCCATGACAAAATCCAGCTACCTTTAGTTTAGTCTCTCTGGCTATGATATTTGTCCCCTCAAAGACAGGATTTGATACCTGTAAAAACCAAGCATTTGGATTTATCCTCTCTACATTCTTAGCTAACTCTAAGAAAAATTTCAACTGTTTATATGCAGCAAATCCTCCATAGTAGTCACTTACTTTGTCATCTATACCTCTATAGTATCCATGCCTCTCTGCTATGTCTCTTTCTGCTTCCATAAAGTCATATCCACCAACTTTTACTGTATTTATAACAAAGTCTGCTCCATCTATAGCCTTTTCTCTATCTGTTGTCTTTTCTAGATTCAACTCCATACCTAACTCTTTTATATACCTTGATGCAAGATTATATACCATATCTAGCCTCGTCTCATCTATATCCATAAATGTAACTTGACTACCTGCAAGTCCCTTTGTAAGGGCAAAGTCTTGAATCAGGCTTGCAGAAAAAGATACACTCCCTGCGCCTATAATAGCCACCTTTACCATTTTAATCCCTCCTATTTTATCCTTTTACTGCTCCACTAGTTAATCCTTGTATTATAAACCTTTGGAATATTAACGCTATAAGTATGGGTGGTACAGAAGCTATCATCCCAGCAGTGCACATAAGGCCATAATCCACAGTGAATCTTCCCATAAATTCGGCTATAGCTACAGGCATTGTTTTTGCTCCTAGGCTACTAGTAAAAACTAATGCCATTAGAAACTCTCCCCACGCAGAAATGAATGTAAGTATCCCTGTTGTAAAAAGGGCTGGGCCAGAAAGGGGTAATACTATGTGAAAGAGTACCTGAGATGGTGTACATCCATCTATTAATGCAGAATCCTCTATCTCTTTAGGGATTGTCTGAAAATAGCCTCTTAGAATCCATATAGCCATAGGAAGTTCTAATGCAGTATATAGTGAGATAAGCAAAAATTTTGTATCAAGGAGACCCATCTTTGAAGCAATGACATAAAGAGATGTGATTAAAATTACTGGAGGAATCATTTGAGCAAAAAGTAGAGTAAAGATTACCCATTGTCCTGATAATACCCCTAGTCTAACTATAGCGTAAGCAGCTAAAGACCCTAAGAGTACAGAAAAGACAGCAACAGTAATACTTATGACAGTGCTATTAAAGATTCCAGCTCTAAAGGCAGTAGTAGTTCCTATCTTTTTAAAAAGGACATTTTTATAATAATTAAAATTTATTGATGATGGAAACCAACGGGGAGGAATACGAGTTAGGTCTACCTCTGGAGAAATACTCGTCTGGAATGTCCACCAAAGAGGAAGCAGTGTCCATATCATAGCAAGGATTATAAGTACACTATCTATAATAAGTTTAATCTTACTATTACGCATTAGTCCTCCTCACTTTGAAATAATTTAGAATAAATAAATACAAAGACTAAAATAATAGCTAAAAGAATATACGACATAGCTGCCCCTTTACCAAATTGAAGGGAATCAAATACTGTAGAATACATAAGATAACCTACTACTTGTGTACTACCTCCTGGTCCTCCAGCGGTAAGGGCATAAACTAAATCAAAGATTTTAAAAGTAGCTACAGTCTTAATTACTATCAAAATAAATGTCATAGGCTTTATAAGTGGAAATGTAATCTTAGTAAACATCTGCCAAGGAGTAGCTCCATCTACTTCAGATGCCTCATAAAGCTCTTTCGGTATCGTCTGAAGGGCAGCTAAGTACATAATAATAGCAAAAGGTGTTCCTTCCCATATATTTGCAAGAATTACCATATGAATAGCCAAAGTAGGATTAGAAAGCCACGGGACATAATCCTTTATAAGTCCAAGTTGGAACAATAATCCATTAAGGAAACCATAATCGGAATTATATATCCATTTCCACATAAGAGCCTTTACAATACTTGGAAGCACATAAGGAAAAAGGACTAAGGCTCTAGCTATTCCTCTTAATCTGAATTCTTTATTTAGTAAGAGGGCTATCCCTAATCCCAAACTCATTCCAACTACAATATCGTATAACACAAAATATGCCGTTCTACCAAAAGCCAACCACCATTGTGGGCTTTTAATCGTCTCTATATAATTTTTCAGTCCCACAGGGGTAAGGGAAAGTGTCCCTGGACCAATAAATGTTTCGAAAAAACTTAAATATCCAGAATAAGCTATTGGATAAACAAGAACTACTACGATAATAACAGCTGATGGCAATATTAATAAATAGCCAAGGGTTTTTTTGCTCATATTAATCTCCTAAGCAATAGGGGCGTCTATAGACGCCCCTATTGCTTATTATAATTATTTCTTGGCACGTGCTTCGTAATTTTTCTTTATCTCTAAAGTCTTCTGGTAGGCATCATTAAGTGCCTGTTGAGGAGTTTTTTGGCGAGCAAGCGCTGAATTTATTTCTACAGCAAACATTGTAGAAAAATCGTGATACCAAGGAACTTTAGGTCTATTCATTACATATTTACCCTGTTCAAGCATAGTATCAAGTTGAGGGACCGCTTTTATAAGGTCAGAATCCTTATATAAGGAAGCCCAACCAGGTACTGTACCTTGAGTAATAGCTGCCAATTTTGCCCCTTTCTCGTCAGCCATAGAAAATATAAAATCCATAGCTTCTTTTTTATGTTTTGTACCAAAACTAATTGCCCACCCCATAGGCCCTGATACAGTATATGGTTTTTTACCGTCTAGAGAAGGCATAAGTGCTATTCTCCACTGACCTACTGTTTTAGACCTAGAGGGGTCATTTAGAGGGACAAGCGGTAGCCCCCATCGGAGGCCGAAAGCTATATCCCCTGCTTCCATAGCTTTATTTACCTCAGTCTCTGTCCACATAATAGAAGCAGGATTAGATATTTTCTCTTTGTATATGCTATCTAACATCCATTGCAGAGCTTTTACAGATACACCTTTATTAAAGAGAGGATTTTGAGCTTCGTCAAAGAATTGTCCTCCAAAGGTAGCGGCAATTGCTGCAAAATCGCATATCAAGCATTCCTTACCCGCCCACGACCAGGCAGTAGCATATTTTACTATACCCGCATTTTGAAGTTTTTTGGAAACATTTACAAATTGAGTCCATGTTTTCGGCGGGTCCTTATATCCAGCCTTCTCTAGCATTGCTGCATTATAAAGAAAAGATTTCCACTCTGAAGCCCAAGGAAGTCCATACCAGTGTCCCTTATACATCATTCCATCACCAGCAAATGGAAGGAGGTCTTTCTTCATCTCTGGAGTAACATATTCATCTACTGGTAAAGCCCAACCTGCTTCTGCATACTGGGGGACTTCTACACAGTCTATTACGAAGATATCATATTGTGAGCCTCCAGCTAGAAAAGAAGCCATAAGTTTGATGTTCTGATCCCTTCCATAAGGGACTACTGTCACATTTACTCTTACACCTGTCTTATCTTGGAACTGTTGTGCTCTCTTTAAGAGAAAATCTACATCAGGACCACTAATAGTATTTAACTCAACTTCTTGTCCAAACCCTAATGATAGGGCTATAAAGGAAAATACAATAGTTATTACTAACACTAAAATCCTTTTCATTAATAAATCCCTCCTTTTAAAGTTTTCTAAAATCCTTTCTACTCCTGCCTATTAGCTTTTCACCACCTCCTCTCACTTTGGCAGGAGTAAATCTAATAAAACACTAGATACAATATATCACAATATCAGCACTTTGTGTATTTATCCTCTGGTAGGTATGGGGATTTTATAAATATGGCAAGGAAATCTTCAGATGGATTTATAATATTATGCTCTTCTGGTGCTTCTACTCTTATCGCATCTCCAGCTTTAATCTCAAAATTTCCTCCATCTACAACCATCTGAGCTTTTCCAGAAAGAACATAGAATGTCTCTTCTACCTCTTTATGATAGTGAGCTCCAAGTTCCTTACCAGGTATAATCCTAATGAGTCCCCATTCAATCCTGGGGCCCCTCATAATATACTTCGGGCCCCAATCACCATGCCTAAATGTTTTTTCAGACTCTTTTATCCTCTCCATAGTTATTTCACCACAGCTTCTTTCTTTTTATAGTTTTTCTCCCAGATTGGGTCAGATACCTTACCCCAGGTTTCTGCATATTTATCCAGAGCATTAGCTAATTCTGGAGATAGTAAGGCTTCAGAACCTCCGTCTGTAGATTTAGCTCCTACTTTTGTAATAATCTCTCTTAAAGCCCAAGGATTATCTACAATTGGACATGGTCTTAAGAGATTCTCACTAAATGGTATTCTCTTTTGATACTCTGCAAATAAGGGTGATTTAAGGACTTCTACTAAGCTCTTATCTCTTATATTATCTAGTGCAAAGTGGACAAAGGCACAGGGTTCTACATCGCCTTTTCCATTTATGTGGAGGTAATTCCTCCCTCCTGCTATGCACCCACCTGTATAAGGACCATCGTTCCAGAAATCGGCAACAAATACAGGCTTATCTGCTCTCCAGTGATGGATTGCCTCTCTCAACTTTGCCCTCTGTTCAGGTGTAATCATAAGGCTTAGATCGGGGTCTCTTCCAATAGGGACATACATAAATGCCCAGCCAAAGGCAACCCCTTTGTCGATAAGGAAGTCTATAAATTCATCACTAGTTACTACATCTATATTTTTACTGGTAGCTGTAACGGAGAATCCAAATATAGCACCGTTTTCTTTGAGCAAGTCCATTGCATGCATTACCTTTGCAAATACACCCTTACCACGTCTTTCATCTGTCTCTTTTTCAAAACCTTCTATACTTACTGCTGGAACAATGTTACCACGGTCCACAATCTTTTTAGCCATCTTCTCATCTATAAGTATTCCATTCGTGTAGGTGTGAAATACAACATCATCATGTTTCTCAGCGATTTCTAAAAAGTCCTCGCTTAAGAAAGGCTCCCCTCCAGAGACGGTTATAAAATGAATTCCCAAGTCTTTGGCTTCAGTAACTATTCTATCCATAAGCTCTTTCCCTAGGCTAAAGTGCTGTTGATACTCACCTGCCCAACATCCTATACATCTAAGATTACAACTCGTAGTTGGGTCTATAAGTATGAACCATGGGATATGGATTCCAAGCTTCTCACTCATCTCCATCTCTCTAGGAATTCCTAACCAAACAGCATTTACAAAGAAGTCTACAAACATCTTGGATCTGACGTTGGAATTTGTATTTTTTAGAAGCCTTATGACAAAATCCCTTTGAGGTGTGTCACTAGCAAGATATTTAGCTACCCGTTCCAACTGGTCCTTGTGGAAGTCAGCCCTAACTATCTTTCTAGCTATACTGACAAGTTTTTCTAAGTTTTCTTCTGGATTTTTAGATATATAGTTCAGCCCTTCTTCTATTACCTTACCACCAACATACTTTTTAGCAAAATCAAAAAAAGCCATATATCTATTCCTCCTTTCCAATAATGAGTTTTTCTTTATAAATCTCTCTTGTCATATAGAGTAAAGATTCTTTCTCCTTAAGAGAAAGTTCACTCAAGATCTCTTTATATCTATTCAATAGTGGCTCTAATTTTGAGCTAATTGTACCACTATACTTTGTAATCCCTGCCCTTGCAAGAATTACGCCTATAAAGAGAGCGGTAAGACCTAAAAGCCCGCTCTGAGGGTCTATGCTCTTAGAGAGTGTATTATAAGCTGATTCAATACTATCCCAATTTATAGCCATCTTCTGGCTTAGAATAAAGAGTATAGTGCTTATGTTTAATGCCTTAAGGATTGGAGATTTTGCCTCAGAAATCTCTTTCAGCCCAGATTGTAAGATTTCATTTATAGAAAGTTTCTCAGAAGACTTTATACGTTCTTTAACCTCTTTTTTAACCCTCGTAATATCTTCCCTAGGAGTCCTCGAGATTAATCTCTCACCTTTGGAAGTAAGCTTAAAAGTCAAAGAACTTCTTCCCTCGCCTTTTTCATTGAGCACATATAGACCCTCTACATAGCCTTCATCTTTTAAAGCTGTAAGCAAGTCATACGCTGTCCATTTGCTTACACCTAGTCTCTCTGCCACAAGAGAATAATGGACAGGGCATTCCTGCTCTTCACAGAGCTTAGCTAAAGCATTCAAAAACTCTACTCTTCTCTTAGTTATACTCATATAGCCTCCCAAAAGACCAAAATTCTATATAGTATTATAGTAAATAAAATAAAAAAGTCAACTACTAAAGTTTAGCATATTATGCTATAATATCTCTAAGGAGGGAATTATGAAAAGGCTCTTATTTCTTCTTTTAATCTTAATAATTATATTAATCTTCCCTAGCTATAGCTACAGTAAAGACGATACTGTTCATATTGTTCACATCTCTGGGATGATAAATGAAGGAGTATTTACCCTTACTAGAAGAGGACTTAGTAATGCAGTTAAAGATAATGCTAGTTATGTTATAGTAGAGATAGATACATTTGGCGGATTAGTCGCTTCAGCAGTAAAGATAAGGGATATTATTTTAGAAAGCCCTATACCTACTGTGGCATTTGTAAAGAATAGGGCTTGGTCAGCTGGAGCACTCATAGCCTTAGCGTGTAATAAGATTGCATTTACTGAGAGTGGCTCTATGGGGGCAGCTGAGCCACGTCCCTTAGAAGAGAAGACTGTCTCAGCATTAAGGGCTGAATTTGAAGCTACTGCTGAAAAAAGAAAGAGGAATCCCAAAATAGCAGGGGCAATGGTAGACCAGAGTATTTCTCTAAAAGATGTAAAACCAGCTGGGAAACTCCTAACACTTACAGCCAAGCAGGCAAAAAGTTTAGGTTATGCCGATTTTATAATGAATAATTATGAAGAGCTCTGGAAAAAATTAAAATTATCAAATCCTAGGGTAGTAGATGAACACATGAATTGGTCAGAAAAACTATCTCAGATAACATCAGATACCACTTATAGTTTTCTGTTTCTCCTTGGAGGTATACTATTACTCCTTGTCGAGTTCCAAATACCAGGATTTGGAATCCCAGGGATATTAGGTATTACACTTATAGTCCTTACATTTGTTGGTAATTATCTTGCAGGACTAGCAGGGATAGAGGTAATTATTTTGGCGATAGGAGGTATAATACTCCTCCTTATAGAACTGCATACTCCAGGATTCGGTGTTGCCGGAATAGCAGGAATCATATCTGTATTCATTAGTCTCTATTTAGTACTAGGAGGAGGCATCAATGCTGTAAGGTCTCTTACTATGGCTACCGTATTGATTGTAGCTATACTGATTCTATTTATTCGTTATCTACCTGAAAGTTTTGTCTGGAAACGTATAGCTTTAAAAGAGACTGAAAAGTCAGAGGTTGGATATACTACTGTAGTAGTTGATCAGGAAGAACTTATAGGAAAAGAGGGTACAGCACTTACATTATTAAGACCTGCAGGAATAGTAGAGATAGAAGGAAGGAGGTATGATTGTCTCACAGAAGGTGAGTATATACCTTTTGGTACTAAGGTAACAGTTACAAAAGTGGTAGGTAATAGGATATTTGTAAGAAAAATTTTAGATCAGGGGGTGTAATTATGGAAATTAATTTTGCCTACTGGATACCAATAATAGTAATTATTATTGCTGTTATTTTCTTTTTCCAGTTTGTTCCGCTTGGGTTGTGGATCTCTGCTATGGCTGCATCAGTGAGGGTAAGCATAATAACCCTTATAGGGATGAGGTTAAGGAGGGTCCCACCCCACAAGATAGTTCTTTCTCTTATAAAATCTACAAAGGCAGGACTAGACCTAAACATAAATCAACTGGAAGCGCATTATCTAGCAGGAGGTGATGTTGATAGAGTGGTTAATGCTATTATCGCTGCAGAAAGGGCAGGAATCCCGTTAACCTTTACTAGGGCAGCAGCTATAGACCTAGCAGGAAGAGACGTCTTAGAAGCAGTACAGATGAGTGTAAACCCTAAAGTTATAGAGACTCCAATAGTATCAGCAGTTGCTAAGGATGGGATAGAGTTAAAGGCGAAGGCAAGGGTTACTGTAAGAGCTAATATAGATAGACTAGTGGGAGGAGCTGGAGAAGCAACAGTAATTGCAAGGGTCGGAGAAGGTATAGTTACTACGATAGGTTCAGCTGAGTCTCATAAAGAAATTTTGGAAAACCCTGACAGCATATCCCATACAGTACTTGCCAAAGGATTAGATGCTGGTACAGCATTTGAAATACTCTCAATAGATATAGCGGATATAGATGTAGGAGCCAATATAGGAGCAAGACTACAGATAGACCAGGCAGAGGCGGATAAACGTATAGCTCAGGCAAGGGCAGAACAGAGGAGAGCTATGGCTGTGGCTAAAGAGCAGGAGATGAAAGCTTATACTCAAGAGATGAGGGCAAAGGTTGTAGAGGCTGAAGCAGAGATTCCTAAAGCAATTGCTCAGGCTTTTAGAGAAGGTAAACTTGGTGTATTTGATTATTATAATCTAAAAAATATCCAATCAGATACCTCTATGAGAGAATCATTCTCTAAGATAGTTCCTCCTTCAGAAGGTGAACAGAAATGAATGAAGAATTGATTCAGAAAGAAGTTGAAGAGAAGAAAGAATCTAGAGAAGCTCTACCTCTAGAAGAAAAAAAGATTCAATTTGCCTATAGTTCGACAGACCTCATAAAGGGATTTATGTTTTCTGAGCTTATCTTACCGCCAATTTCTATGAGAAAAAAGAGGTAAATTGGAATTAGAAAATTCAGCAGTCGAGTTTATTAAAAAGTTCGAAATCTCCCAGTCATGGTGGAATGATACCTTAGACGAGCCAGTAGATGTAAAAGAAGATATGTCTCCAATAAGAGTAGATCCAGAAGTAGAATTAAAAGAGAAAGATTGGACTTCTATAAAAATAGAGGAGAAAACACTACAGAGGGGTAAGGTAGTCATAATAGATGGGGTCAGAAGGACAGATACCCATCTTCTATTAGGTAATTCTGGTAGGTCTGCCTTATTGGGTGAATTTGTAGTTGGAGCGTTCGATCTAAATGAAGGAAGAGTGACAGAAAGAGAGGAGGCAGAATGTATAATTGTATTTCCCTCAGGTATATTGGCAGAGGGTCCTCTTCTCATTGGTAAGGCAAAGTACAGTCCAATAAATGCACCAGAATCTAACGAAGAAAGTATCTACAAAACGTTTATCCAGAAGATGAGGGAGGAGGAAAAAGATGTTGCTATTGAACTATCTAAGAAGGGCTATACTGTAATTGCTGATGGTCCCCTTCAGGTTCCATTCTCTCAAGTAGGAGTAACTCTAGGCTTTGTAAAGAGTATTCACAGATACTATCTTACTGGAAAATACTGGAATACATTAATCTCCTTAAGAAAAGGGGAAAGGACACCTATATTTCTTATACAGACATCCGAAGACTTACCCCCAAAATATTCTTGGTATCTAAGATTAAAAGATCCTCAGTATTTTGAACCTCCACTTCTAGGATTAGTAAGGCTAGAAGCCCCTTATAATCTAAGTTTAGATGAAGTAAAAGAACTGGCTCAGTTTTCTGGATATCTTTTACCAAAATTAGTAAGTAGCACTACTCTAAGTAATAGGGCTCCAGAGAATTTAGCACCTTTAGAGAGTCTAGAAAGAAGGCTTAGGGCTATGTTTCATCCATTAGACCATATAAGGGTAACACTAAGAAGGATAATAGCAGAAGCTCACAAGGAGGTAAATAATGGGAATAGGCATAGTATTAGGGACTAGAGACGCCACTCCGTTTGAATTTTATATGGAAGTAAACTCAGATTATGCTATTCAAGTAGATGATATCATAGTGACTTCATGTGAGTATCCTAGATTTGGAAAAGTAACGACATATGGAATTGTAGACCAGGTAATCTACAGACTGGAGGGGATAGAAACCAATGAGCAGGCAAGATTCCATTCCCAAGGGCTTTTTGACGCCAACCTTACATACTACTGCCATATAGTAGTTACTAGGACATTAACAGAAGATGGTACAAGTCCTAAGGTACCTCCAAGACCTGGGACAGAAGTATGGTTAGCTACTCCTATAGATACAGAATTTGCTCTATACTACGATACAATGGGGAAGAAGAGAATACCCTGCGGAGTGCTTTCTAACGATGCTCCTGCATATATAGATCTAAATTTTCTATTGGGAATGAAAGGGGCCCATGTGAATATAAGCGGTAAAAGTGGGGTAGCAACAAAGACCTCTTATGCAACGTTTTTGCTCTATTCATTCTTCTCAAACCTTCAAGAGACTTTAAATGCTTACCCAGAAGCAGGATTAAGAAATACCCACGCGGTAATATTTAACGTAAAGGGAGAGGACCTCCTCTTCTTGGATAAACCAAATGTAAAACTGAGCAACCAAGAGAAAAAGATGTATGAAATTATGGAACTTGAACCTAAAACATTTAAAAGTGTAAAATTTTATGCTCCACCTAGACCCAAAAGGGGACAGTATGAGCCTATTTTACCAAATACAGAAAGTAGGATGGAAGGAGTAAGACCTTTTGCCTGGACCATGAAAGATATAGCGGTTCAAGACCTCTTCTGGTATCTATTTTCTCCAAAAGACCTTTCTGATACAAGTCAACTGTATCTAGCGATAAAGCTTGCTACCAACTGGCTCAATAAAGAGATGAATGAAAACTTTGGCTTTCAATCGATTGGTAGTATGATAAGTTCTCTAGAAGAGAATATAGACGATATATTAGGAAGAGTAGCCCAAAGTACTAGAGATGCATTTATGAGAAGACTTTGGAGGGCTGAGCATGATATAGGTCCTCTTATTGTCCCCGAATCATTGCCCTTTGATGAATCTGAGAACTATAGAATAGATTGGGAAAGTGCCCAAGTAAATGTTATAGATATCCATAGACTTCCTCCAAGGGCGCAGTACTTTACTGTAGGAGCAGTGCTTAAATCTATAGTGGAAAAGAAAGAAGAGTCTGGCACCCCATGGCCACTAGTATTTATAGTCCTTGATGAGCTCAATAAGTATGCCCCGCAGAGCGGTGAAAGTCCCATAGCAGAAACCGTACTTGATATAGCTGAAAGGGGAAGGAGCTTAGGTATAATACTTATAGGAGCCCAACAGACTGCTAGTGAGGTTTCACATAGAGTTGTATCAAATGCATCTATAAGGGTATGTGGAAATATGGATGCCAGTGAAGCCGAGCACAGTGAATATGACTATCTAGGTGCCTTAAATAAAAGGAGAGTTCAATACTTGACTCCTGGGCAGATGCTTATATACCAGCCTAACCTACCTCAGACTGTTCTTGTAAGATTTCCTATGCCAGCCTGGGCTACAAGGTATGAAGAGAGTAAAGAATCAGAATATAAGACAGAAGGTTTTATGATAACAGAGATTGATTTAATAAGAAAACTTAAAGAAAAAGAGAAGGGATAGTTCACTAACTATCCCTTCCAGCTATTTTCCTATGTCCACCAAGGAACTGCTGGTGGCTCTTTTAGTAAGACCTCTTTAAGGAAAGTTACTGCTTTGAGAAGTCCTTCTTCTATAGAAGCTAGACCATCCTCATGCTCTATACTCATTACATAGTCATAACCAACGGTACGTAGGGCACTAACTATATCTTTCCATACCTTGTAATCATGCCCATAACCTACACTTCTAAATATCCAAGACCTGTCTAGAACATAACGATAAGGCTTGGCGTCTAATACACCGTTAATTGAAGTATTTATAGGGTCTACATAAGTATCTTTCGCATGGAAGTGAAAGATTGCATTTTCTTTCCCTAGAACCCTTATCGCTGCTACAGGGTCAACTCCTTGCCAGAAGAGATGGCTTGGGTCTAGATTTGCCCCTATAGCTGGACCAACTGCTTTTCTTAGCTTTAATAAGGTATCAACACTATAGACGGCAAAACCTGGATGTAATTCTAAGGCAACCTTATTGACTCCGTAAGAGATTGCAAATTTTGCTTGTTTCTTCCAGTAAGGAATAATCTTTTCTTCCCACTGCCACTTGAGAATCTCTTGATAGTCAAGAGGCCAGGCACAGGTCACCCAGTTAGGATATCTGGAATTTTCAGAGTCTCCAGGACATCCAGAAAATGTTATTACTACTGGTACCTCTAGTTCTCCAGCTAATCTTACTGTGTCTTCCCAGTCTTTATGAAATTGCTCGGCTATCTCTTTTTGTGGATGAAGAGCATTTCCATGGACACTTAGTGCACTTATGGTAAGGTTTCTATCTTCAATAGTCTTCTTAAACTTCTTTATTGCCTCCTTATCCTTTAAGAGCTCTCCAGGTTTACAGTGAGCATTTCCAGGGTATCCTCCACATCCTATCTCTACAGCGTCAAGTCCGTATGAAACAGCCTTGTCTAATGCCTCCTCTAAAGGAAGGTTCTGAAATAGTACAAGAAATACGCCTAATTTCAAGCTAATCACCTCCTAAACTATTTTATGGGAAGCTCTACTACCTTTCCTGTTTCTGCTGACTTTAGTACACCAATTACAATCTCCATCGCCTTTCTCCCTTCTTCCCCAGAGATGAAAGGTTTTTCATTTTTAATTATGCAGTCTACAAAATAATCAATAATCCCACTACTAAACTGTCCACCTACCTCGTTTGTTTGCATAGGAGGAAGGGCAAAAGACATCTCTCCTCTTGCAAATCCAGGCATAAAGTCTCCCTTCTCTCTCAAACTTACTATAACTGGCCTTTCAGGTTCTGCAAATAATTTAAGCATACCTTTTTCGCAATAGAATATAGTGCTATTATCTTCGCCAGGCTTAAGGGTCCAGCTTACTTGCAGAATTCCTAGAGCCCCTTTCTCAAACTCCATTATAGCCACGCCGTTATCTTCTACATCAGCTTTCTTTTCAAGAGTAGCACCAAATGCAGCTATCCTCTTTACTTCTTGTCCTAACAGCCACCTTACAACATCTACCTTGTGGACACCAAGGTCAGCCATAACTCCAGCGAAAGCTTCTTTCTTATTAAAGAACCATTTTCCTCTTGGACTCCAAAATTCTGGACCTCCATGCCCAAAGACTGTCCTCACTGTATATACCTTTCCTAGTATACCGCTTTCTAAAATCTTTTTCCCTATCTGATGCCCAGGAACTAATCTCTGATTATGGTCTACCATAAGAATCTTCTTGTTCTTCTTTGCAGCTTCAATCATCTTATCCGCTTCTTCTAAAGAAGTAGCCATAGGTTTTTCTACTAGAACATGAATGCCTTTATTAAGGGCATCTATAGTCATAGAGGCATGGAGATAGTTTGGAGTACATACACTCACTGCGTCAAGCTTTTCTTTTTCTAGCATCTCCTTATAATCTGTATAAAGATTAGACACATTAAACCTGCTACCCATCTCCTTAAGCTGGACGCTATCTATATCTGCAAGTGCTACCAGTTCTACCATTTTATTACTAAGGTATTCAGGGATATGTCGCATCTCAGCTATTCTTCCAGCTCCGATGACACCCACCCTGATAAGTTTTTTCTCTTCTTTCTTACTCGAAACTTTTGGCATAATCTCCCTCCTTATTGATAGAATTTTCAGTTTTTATTATAACACAATAAATTTAAAGCTATTCTCTAGAAAGAAAGACAATACCAATAAAAATGAGTAAAATACCAAAGGTCTTTAAGAAGTTAAAACTCTCGTTAAACCAAAAATAAGATAATATGCATACAATAGCAAAACCTGCACCAGTCATTATTGGATAAGCTATACTTAACTGCATCCTTGAAAGCAAGAAACTATATCCAATAAAAGCTCCTCCAAAAAATAAAAGGCCTAAAAGGACAAGAGGGCTTTTTATAATGTAAAAGAGCATTCTATAGTTGAGACCCCCATTATATCCCTTCATCCCAGCCTTGATAAGCACATTTGCTAAAGCATTAAAAACAAGAGATATTAAAAGAAGAATAAAATTCAACTTATTTCTCCCCGCATTATCTTTTGTCTTATCTGGTATGGACCAAAGGTCATAATAGAGATATAGTTCTTACTGATAAAATCATCTAAGTCTGTTACTCCAGTGCTAATGGCGCTTTCGTTAGGTTCCATAACATTTTCTGCCCCATTCCATAAAACTACATACCTTACATTATTTTCCTTTAGTTCTTCTATAATCTCCTGCTGAACTTCTCTAGTAGTTGCTAAACCTGGATGTAATTCATGATATTTTGTAGCACTATGTCGTTCAGAGAGAAAATAAAACATTATGTCATTTACAAAAATCCTGTCATGTCTTGAATTTCCAACAAAAATTCTCTCTTCTAGTTTTGTATTCATTTGAATAAACTTTACTGTAGCCAAAACAAAGTATTCCTGCCCAGAAAATACGTAGATTCCCTTAGCACGTTCAGTATCTAGAGGCACTAAACCTGATATTCTAAAAGATAAAAGTTTGGTAAGAGAGGTATTTTCTATCCTATCTGTATAGAACGAAAAAAGAATAAATCCGCATAATATACAGGTAATAGCTTGATAGATAACTTTCCTTTTAAAAGAGTTAAACTGCAAAACCATAGCAATGATTAATATTAGTGCAGAGACAACTACTATGGGAATGATGTAGACTGAGAATGAAATCTCTTTTAGAGCATTATTATACAGGGCAAGAATCAGGATAAAAGAGAGAAATAGGGAAAAGAATCTTACAAGATTTTCTCCTTTTCTAAACATCTTATTTAAGGGACTTATAATTAAACTCGAAAGCAACATCATTGCAGGGATAATTGTAGGAAGAAGATGAGGGACATCTGACCTTACCCATGCCTGATTAAAAAACAATATTCCAAGTATAACAAGAAGAACAGTGCTCCATTCTTTTTCTCTAAATTTCTTGACATTCTTAATATTTAAGAGTAGCTCGAATATGGTAATAAGATAAACAATAATTGGGATATAAAATAGGAAGGTATTTAAGTCAAGACTAAACTTTGGATAAGGTAGGTCTCTTACTCTAGGGAAGATTTTAGATGGGAAGATAAAGAGGTCATAGATAAGTTCTCTAATAGGAACATTAGCTAGAAAATATATGGCTACAGGTAAGAATGTAATCAGAGTCCCAATAAGGTATTTGCTCCATATCTTAAAAGTTTTCATTAAATCTTTTCTAGATATATTCAAATATATATAAGGAATAAGGACTAACGTTGAAGAGATAAATGTATAACCTCCAATATCGTGTCTGAATATAGCTGTGATGCCTGTAATAAACCCTGCAATTATAATGCTTGATTCTCTTTTCCTACATAAGAAGTCAACTACAAAGAGTATGCTAAAAAGACTCCAAAATGTCCCCGTAGGGGTGGGAGAACCATAAAACATACCCCATCCCCCCATCCAAAGGGTTGTAAATATAAGAGATAGGAGAGCAATTTTATAGTCTGTAAACTTTTTAACAATTAGATATGTTAAGACGGCTATAAAAAAGTTTATAATAGCACTGTAGACTCTTACTACAAACAGATTTATCCCAAAGAGCTTATACAAGAAGGCTACCATATAGAATTGTCCAGGAGCATACATCGTCCAGAAATCTCTATAAGGAATATCCCCATCGAGTACTCTGTTTGCACCGTATACAACAATCCCTTCATCATATATATTGTACCCAATTCTAATACTAGTAAAAAGATACAATAGACTCAAAACTAAAACTAAAAGAAAAAATATTTTACTATTAAGTAATTTATTAATATTTTTCAAATAGTCTCCCCCAGTCTGTCTTCATAAAATCTTTTATCCTCTTTCTTCCAATTATAGGATACCATATATAGTCGTGGTATATATTTGAAGCCATAGTAGGAATTACTACAAGACGAGAATGAAGGAGCGGTTTTTCTAAAAAATTTAAAAAGCCTTTCCTTACCAATTGGTCTCCCCAGATGACAAAACTTTTCTTTGAAGTAAAACCAAAATTAACATTAGAGATATCTTCCCCGACTATCTCTATATTCTTTGTATCCCCTACCCCTAATCCCATCTTATTACACATCCTGATATAGGGAATCTCTAAAGGCTCAAACCCCATCATCTTCGCGCTGACAGCATCTATTGCTACCAGGTCCTGACTTGCAAGTATGTAATTTTTTATCCTTGGTATCATTGTCCTTGGGCCTGCACCATCCCCGCAAACTGTTCCATCCATTACTGCAAAAATACTTGGATGTATCTCTTTTTGTATGATCATCAAGTCAACAAGGACTTCATGCATATACTTATGGCAGTAATGTCTAACTTCTTTTAAAAGTCCTCCAAAGGAATTCTTTATCGCCCCTGTAGTTATAGAGTGCCCATGGGTCTTAACGGTAGGAAGGTGAATTATGCTCTTACCTACAAACATTTCAGGTATTTCGATACCTTCTGGGAATATCTCATTTAGCTTTAAAAGTTTATTCTTGAAATTATATCTTATCCATTTCACATTATGTAGAGGAATAAACGGGAGTCCATACCTTTCTAAAATGGGAAGCCATTTATTATTATTAGCACCTATTACAGGTTTTGTTACTACTGTTTTGTTTTCCACAGGGAATATTTTATTCCTAGGGTATCCATCACCGACCAATGTCTTTACTACTCCCTCTAACTGCCAAGGCGATGAAGAGCAGGCTGGAAAATACTTTGTCCATGAGAGATTAAGCTTTAAAATTATCTCACTTTCTTTAGAGATGAACTTTTCATATTCAGCAAGATGCATAAGCCTTTTATAATCATCTAAAACTCTCTCTGGACTGGTCTTTAATACAGCTACTTTTGACTTAGCCATTTTCCCCTTCCTCTATAGATAAATTGATATCAACACTATTATAATCCATAAGAGCACATTTATCATCAATGGTCTATCAAAGATTATAGCACTTTCAGGACTTTCGCCAAAGCCCTTCTGGTACATCAGATATAAGTATCTAAATATTCCATAGAGTACAAAAGGCACAGTAAAAACAAGATACTTAGTACCAAATCTTGTTACAGTTTCTTCAGAGATTGTATACATAGTATATGTCACTAGTAAAGATGTAGTAACTACAGAAATCATCTGGTCTAATAGATTGGGACTATACTCTGCAAGGACTTTTCTGTGGTTCTTTGCCTCTTGGTCTAAGGCTATAAGTTCGTACCTTCGTTTACTAAGAGCTAAGAGTAAGGAAAGGAGTATTGTGCATATAAGTAACCAAGAGGAGACGGTTACATTTATAACTACTACCCCTCCAACTACTCTAAGGACAGAACCTAGAGATATAGAAAATATGTCTAAAATAGGGATATTCTTGATATAGAATGAGTAAAATATCTGAAGAATTATATAAGAAATGATTACTAAAAAAAGTCTGAGGCTTATAAAATAAGAAGCAGTTAAACAAATGGGAGTCAAGACGATTACTGCTACTTTTACCTGCCAAACTTTAAGCCTTCCAGAAGCTATCGGTCTATTGGCTTTTAGAGGGTTTAGTCTGTCCTTTTCAATATCAGCAATATCGTTTATTATATAAACAACGCCAGAGGAGAGACAAAAAATAAAGAATGCTGATATTACATCTAAGAGCATAGGTAGGTTTAATAGATTCTTAGAGAATAAGATACCAGCAAATACCAGGAGGTTCTTGGTCCACTGTTTTGGACGAAGACTCTCAACTGTAGCCCAAATAACCTTCCTATAATCATTCCCCATACACTACTGTCCTTACCTAGATATTATATCAGAAAATTAGGGAAATTATACCATTTCCTAAAATTGTCATCGCAAGGGGTGTTAGCCCCGAAGCGATCTCAAAAAGAAGAGACCGCCACGCTCCCTGCAGGAGCTCGCGGCGACAGAAGGGGTGTCTTGCGAGCGTTTCCATTGACTTTTGAAATAGATCGCTATAAAATGAGCGAAAACGTAAAAAAAGAAAACTAAATTTAAGGAGGAAATATTAATGGCTTCAAAGGTGCTATTTAACTCAGTAAAATTTAATAAATACGATGCTAATGAGACACTCCCAGCAAAATTTACTAGATTAATAGATAAAATGGAAATGGCAGATATAGTTAAGGATAAATGGACAGCTATAAAGATGCACCTCGGTAGAAATATTGGATATTCTACTATTCATCCTATCTTTGTAAAGATACTAGTAGACAAGCTTAAGTCATATGGGGCAAAAGTATTCATAACTGACCAAGAGGTAGAGGGTGCAAAAAATAGGGGATATACAGAAGATTTGTTAGGAGCTCCGCTTGTACCCGTATGTGGTCTAATGAACAAATACTATTATGAGAAGTATGTAGACTTCCAGTCATTTAAGAATGTAGACATAGGTGGATACATCTATGATGCAGATGTTATGATTGTTCTTTCTCATGTAAAAGGGCATGGTGATTGTGGGTATGGTGGTGCCTGCAAGAATATCGCTATGGGATGTGTCACAGATAGAACCAGGAAACAGATACATAGCCTTGAAGGCTGGATAGAGTGGAATGAGGAATTATGTACGCACTGTGAACAGTGTATAAAGAGTTGTAATCATAATGCAAATAGATTTGATGAAAATGGGAAGTATACGGTCTTTTACCATCACTGTACACTATGTCATCACTGTGCAATGGTGTGCCCAACTGGAGCTATTACAATAAAGGACTATGCATACGAGGATTTCCAGACAGGAATGGCTATATGTACAGATGAAGTTCTAAAGACATTTGATAAAGAGAATGTATTCTACATAAACTTTCTAGTAAATATTACCGCCCTATGCGATTGCTGGGGAATGACAACACCATCTTTGGTACCAGATATCGGAATAATGGCATCTAAAGATATTGTGGCTATAGATAAGGCATCACTAGATGCAATAAAAGTAGAGAATCTTATACCCTCAGGATTACCACAGGAGATAGAACTCAGGGAAGGAGAACATCTATTTGAAAAACTTCATGGAAAGAATCCTTTTATTCAACTAAGAGAACTTGAAAAGAGAGGATTCGGTACTCAGGAATACTTCATAGAGGAGGTTTCATAGTCATAGATATGCTTTCTCCTAGAGAGAGGGTCTTATATGCATTAAGCCATAAGAAACTAGATAGGGCTCCATTTGAGTTTGGTCTTACTCCGACTAAGTATGAAGAGTTTAAAAGAAGGACAGGTGCTAAAGACCCTCAAGAATACTTTGAGATGGATGTATAGGGTGTATGGATAGGTCATTCCAAAGAGAAGAGAGATTATTCTAGCTACTACGAAAATCTACCCTCAGACTGGATAATAGATGAATGGGGGATAGCACATCAGCCAGCCCATTTTTATCATTTTGATAGGATGATAGAACAGATACATTCTAAAGGGTGTGTGGTTGCCTTTCCCTTAGAATGTACAATATTTGAGATAAGTTGGTATCTAAGAGGTATGGAAGAATTAATGATAGACTTTTTAGAAGATGTTTTGAGAGAATCCTCTCTAATTTACTGGAGAGAATGGAGTTCCTTGCATCGACAAATTAATTGACTTCTTCACTAAAAAAAATGGTA
>Ga0315282_10002864_pt1 | contig 31301 bp, 26 predicted proteins | sample YL17G07_20_MG_FD_203693 | JGI IMG/M metagenome (GOLD analysis project Ga0315282, IMG submission 203693) | Sediment microbial communities from Yellowstone Lake, YNP, Wyoming, USA - YL17G07_20 | ecosystem: Environmental > Aquatic > Freshwater > Lake > Sediment | place: USA: Wyoming | collected... | reverse complement strand
GTCATTCATCACTTTGGCGACCTCAGCGGACCTTATGCTGGGATTACGGCGCCCATAGTTACCGGTTTCAAGGATTTTGCTGAGTGGTTTAACACTGAAGGGGGTGGTATTGACGGGGTGCCTATAGTTGACATATTTCGAGATACCGGGGGTAAGTTAGATGCTGCCCTGGCAGCTTATGCTGCCTTCAAGGAATCAAAGCCCTACCCCATAGTCAACATGCTCTACGGCTCAGCTGAGTCAGAGGCGCTGAGAGAGCGATATATAGAAGATAAGATATTTTGCTTCACCAACAGCCCATCCCCAACATGCATTTATCCACCGGGGTATGAGTTCTCTACTATTCCTTCATATACTGATTCCATGGGAGCTTTTATTGACTGGGTGACAGGTGTCTGGGCTAAGAAGACAGGGCAAAAGGTAAAGCTGGCTATTCTTACCTGGGATAGTACCTATGGCAGGGCGATAATGGTTGATGAGACGCGGAATTACGCCAAGAGCAAAGGTGTTGAGATTGTATATGAGGGTGTCTATGGTATGAGGGACCTCGATGTATCTACCCAGATGACGGCGATAAAGGCTGCCGGGGCTAACTGGGTTTACGACAATACGCTGGCTCATGGGCCGAAGGTAGTTAGTGGCGCAGCGGCTGCTCTGGACATGCTGAACAAGAACCTTTATGACACTACCCCGGGCAAGATTCACCGTGCCACCGGCCCCTGGGGGACGGATGAGTCGGCAGTTATGCTGTTAGGTGATTTGGCTGAAGGGATGGTTGGGCCTCGCAGCTTTGCTTCGTGGTCAATGCCAGAGGTTGAAGGCATTGCTGCGGCGATAGCTGCTGCTGATAAGCATAACAGGGCGCCAAAAGAGAGGGTTATGGGCTATCTGGCAGCCTGGTCTGAGGTATATACCATTTGTTATGGCATGAACAAGGCAGTCAAGGAGACTGGGTGGGAGAACCTGAATGGTGAGACATTAAGAGCTCAGTTTCTCAAGCTTAAGGGTTTTAGCCCTCAGGGAATGACCAAGTATACATTTACCGCTGATAAGCCAGAGCCGACCCAGACCCGTATTCTCCAGGTTCAGGGCGGTAAGCTTTTGCCCATTACTGACTGGGTTACCTGCCCTGATTTGAAGCCGGCACAATATAAGAAGTAATTGAGTATGGGCAGCCCCTCACTACGGTGAGGGGCTGCCACTTCGGGATCGCCATATGTTGAGACTCAATAACATTGAGGTTATTTACCACAATGTTATCTTGGTGCTGAAGGGGGTATCGTTGCAGATAGCTCCAGGCAAGATAGTGTCACTGCTTGGGGGCAACGGTGCTGGTAAGACGACTACGCTCAAGGCGATATCAGGCTTGCTCAGGACTGAGGTGGGGGAGGTAACTGATGGTAGCATTGAGTTTGAAGGGCAGAGGATAGACAAGAAGAATCCGGAGGAGATTGTAAGGCTGGGGATTGTCCAGGTTATGGAAGGGAGGCGGTTGTTCGACCATTTAACAGTGGATGAGAATTTAAGGGCGAGCGCTTATGTTACCGGCGATGGTGGCAGGCTAAAGCAAGACCTGGAATCAGTATATGGGTACTTTCCGCGCCTGAAAGACCTGCGCAATAACGTAGCAGGTTACCTTTCAGGCGGTGAGCTGCAGATGCTGGTTATCGGCAGCTCCTTGATGATACATCCTAAGGTTGTGCTTCTCGACGAGCCGTCGCTAGGGCTAAGTCCCAAACTGGTTCACGAGATTTTTGAGATTATCAAGAGGATAAACACCGAAGAGAAGACTTCAATGTTGCTGGTAGAGCAAAATGTGAAGGCGGCTCTGGGTATTGCTGATTATGGCTATGTGATGGAGAATGGCAGGGTGGTCCTGGATGGACCGGCGGACAAGTTGAGGGATAACGAAGATATAAGAGAGTTTTACCTCGGGCTCAGTCAGATTGGTGAGAGGAAAAGCTATCGCGAGGTGAAACACTATCGAAGACGGAAGAGGTGGCTGGCGTAGAAGCGGCCTTGTGAAGAACCTGCAAATTCGACATGGTTGTGTAATTCACGATTATGTAATTATTTAATCTAAAATGAGCTATGGTGGGTGGAGAAATAGGGGGTGAGGCGCTGAGGAAGCTATTTCAGGAAAAATATGGAATTCTCTGTATGGGCGGAGATTCTTATGCTACAGCTGATATTGGGGCAATAGCTACAGGCCGCGACAAGCAGTCTGGGATGCATATCACCACCGATGCCGTGGTTGAGATAGTTGAGCCGGCAACAGGGAAGCAGCTTGCTTGCTAAAGTTTAAGATGCGGATTATGGCACCACCGGCAGACAAGCCTGTGTCGGGGACGGCGTAATACCAACCAATGTGGCTACGACCTTTCAGGGTTGCCCTAGGATAGCATCCTGGGCGAGGCTAAAGCCTCACCGCTGGGAAAAATGTAAAAGTTAAATTCAAAAAGGCAAAATGACAAATCAAAAGTCAAAAAGGGGAAAAATAATTTTTTGTGTTTTTACCTGTCATTTTGATTTTTAACTTTTGGTTTTTGACATTGCTATAGGGCTTGGTATTTAGGATTCCGTCCTATAGTCCTTCAAGCCTGTGGGATACCCTATCCTCCGTTATCCTTAACTTAGCCGCAATCTCTTTCTTATCCAGCCCTTCTTCTTTCAGTTTGAATATGTCCTTCGTCTGCTTTCCTTTCTCTCTTTTCCTCTGGGCTATTTCCCTTATGCAAACCAGGTCGCCTGCCGCCTTCATCTCTATGAGACCTTCTCTTTCAAGGCTCGAGAAAACAGCCTCCCCTTCTTCAGTTCTGATTATAACGGTTGACCATCCCTCCGGCGAGCCATCGCTGCCAATGGATATGTCAGCTAGTTCGCCAGCGAAATCTTCGCAAACCAGGCAGTGCTTAGGGACACAGCTCTTAACCTCGGTTATAGGAAAGGACAACTTCTTGCCGCCGGCATATATATTGAACTCTTCGGCAACATCGAACTTGTCTATCTGGTGAATATTTAGCCCTTTCCCTCTGGCTTTCTCTGTGATGCCGTGATAATAGTAATTCTCGCGGCAGAACAAGCCCACGGTGAGCTTCACAAAGGAAGCTAATGGCAGCCCTTTGTGTTTAAGATACCTTATAGATTGAATATGGCAGGGTGAGCCTACGACACAGATTTTACTGAGACCATGGTAGACAGCGGCAACCCTCAGCTCCTTCAAAATAGGCACTACACCGTATTTGGTGCCGGCTGATAGTATAATTTCGTCTCTGGTTTCGGCGATGCAGGCTACCGGCATCCAGACGTCTTTACCAACCACCAGAGCCCCGTCTATGATACCCCTGTCCAGCGCATAGATTAACAGCGTAGTTACGATTCCGCCATCCTGACAAGCTTTTTCAATGTTTTGCTCCCTTGTCCTCGCCGCCAGGATACGCTTGTATATCCCGACGCTATCCTTATTCCCCCAACCGACAATGCTCCCCTCTATATTCTTTATCAAGCCGTGCCTGAGCATATAGCAAGCTTCGTAGCACGTGCTACAGCCGACACAGTCCAGTGTCCTCTTAGGTCTCTTCGGCTTGCCATCAATAAACTTAACATGAGAATTGGGACATGCTAAAATGCATGCCCCACACACTGTACATATACCAGTGTCTATTACTTTAGATTCTAAATCTTCGTAACTCGGCATTTATTTATGCACCTTCCTGAAAGAGATTATGGGATTATTTAATTCACTAATGTAGCTGCGAGGCTTTAGCCTCGCTGAACACACCACTAAAATGTCGTGGCTACCTCGATTTCATGAACGGCGAACCTCAAGTCCAGTCCGAATGCGGACAGACCTAAAGGTCTGTCCCTACATTTTTGCTAAATATAACCCATGAGGTTGATTACAAATGTAGCGGCGGGGCTTTAGCCCCGCCCAAAGCGACCTTAAAGGGTTGCACTACATTAAAAAACTATTCACACACTCCGAAAGACAGCTACTCCGCTTGGGCTTTCATCTTAGCTATCTCCTCCTCCCTTAATTGCCTCTTGAAAATCTTTAGAGTGACGGTGAGAGGCAATTCCTTCCTGAACTCAACGAACTTCGGAACAGCGTAGACTGGCAGTTTCTTCTTGCAATGGCTAATTATATCAGCAGCGGTTGTTTTACCTTCTTGATCCTCTTTTAGCTTTATGAAGGCTTTTATCCTGTCACTGCCTGGACGTTCAGGGTCTGGAATTCCGATCGCTACAGCATCAGCCACTGAGGGATGCTCGTAGAGCACGTCATCAACCAGCCTTGTATAAACTTTTAGGCCGGAGATATTTGCCATATCTTTGATGCGGTCCGTAATATAGAAATAGCCGTCATCGTCCATTCTTACTACATCACCGGTAGGAAGCCAGCCATCCACCAATCCTTTGCCGGCTTCAGGCCAGTAACCTTTCATAATCTGTGGTCCACGTACCCATAGCTCTCCCTCTTTCCCCGGCGCGGCTTGCTCGCCGGTCTCCAGATCCACAATCTTGACTTCTGTATCTGGCATCGGCACTCCTATGGAACCAAACTTCTCAGAAGATATAAAGCCGGTGATTTTTGAAAAAGACGAGAGGTTAATATGTGTGCCTCCCCCCGTCTCCGTCAGCCCATAAGCCTCCGTTATCGGCACACCAGTTTGCTGCCTGAATTTCTGAGCGACTTCTGGAGCCAGCGCAGATGTAGTAGACACGAACATGGTCGATATCCTTCCAAGTCCTTTCAAGATTAGCTTGTTGTATTGAGTGGGCACACATGCACACGTGAAAGGGCGATATTGTGTTAGCATCTGCATTAACGCATCGGTATCCCTTGGGTCAGGAAGCAAGTACATTTTGATGCCCCAATAAACAGCAAAGTGCATCATGCAGTGTCCGTACTGATGAAAAAGTGGAATCGGCATCAATATGGAAGTTTTTCCCCTGATTCCTACCTTCAAAGGTTCATACTGCCATACAAGCTGCGTTACAGCCGCTACCCGGTTGTAATGAGTTAGCATTACACCTTTGGGTAATCCGGTAGCACCCCCTGTGAATGGAAGAATTGCCAAATCTTTCATCGGGTTGATTTCAACCTCTGGAGGCTTTGGCTCATGGCTGGCTATCAAATCACGAAATTGATACGTGCCCGGCACCTGCTTTAGTTCCGGCTTTTGCAGCGAGTAATCCATAAGTGAGGTCAGAATTATGTTCTTGATTTTGGTTTTATCTTTTATGGAATTAACCAGCTCCAGAGACCCTTCACCGCAAATGACCGTCTCAGCTCCCGAGTCGCCAATCTCGTATATCAGATCATCAGCCTTATGCATGACACTACATGGAACGTGCGTGGCCCCTGCTTTTAGTATCCCGAAATCGCTTATGACGAACTGCGGGCAATTTGGAAGGATGGTTGCTACCTTATCGCCTTTTCTTACACCTAGGTCAGCAAGGGCAGCTGCCAGCCTATCTGCAAGAGGCTTCAGCTCTTTATAAGTTATTTCATTCCCAAGATAAAAACACGCCGAATGGTCAGGAAACTCAGCCGCAGCAGCATCCAGAAAACTATGAACAGTTATCTTTGGATAAGGTTCTTTTGTCTGCGGAAGCTTATATGGTCCTAACCTGTACCCCGAAAGCCAGGGCTTATCAGCTACAGAAGCCATCTTCTCACCCCCTATATTTTAAGATTTTTTACCAAGATGTAGCAGTGAGGCTTTAGCCTCGCTGAACTCGACACTAAAGGGTCAAGGCTACCTGTGTGTGGTGGTAGGCGACCCTAAAGGGTCGCAACTACAATGCGGGAAGAATATTGCTAAACACCTCCTTAGATTTTGCCGATTACGTAATCCAGACCCAGCTCCTTAAGTTTTTCTGGGGTTGGCTTGCCGGTCTTCTTATCCCAGCCGCGGAATTCGTAGTAGGCATCTAACATCTCGTCCAGCTTCTCTACTCTGTGCCCTTGAGCCGCACCTTCAGGCATTGGGTCTTCAAGTAAGCGCTTGGGAAGGGTATCACCAGCTCTTGTCAACCCTTCTCTGACACTGAAAGCCCTGGCCAGGTTGTAAACCCTCTCCCCAAGCTTTCTGTAATCACTGACGTCGAATTTCCAGCCGACGCAATTGGCTATCATATCAACCCAGTCTTCCGTAGCTAGAGCCATGCCCATAAACTTGCACGTCCCCATGGCATCAAAAACAGTAAGAGAATCCTCCAAATCCTTCAGAACTTTCGCCTCGGCCGGGTTTTCTACGAGCGGATCCTCAATTTTGCTGTATTCAACACAGAGGAAAGGAATGTCCATGAAAGTCGGGCCTTCGATGTAAGCTGTGATATGGTCGCCCCCACGGTTTGCAGTAGCAAATGCCAGTCCGCACATTTTGGCAGCTCTGGGGTCGTAGGCTGGCATCTCCAGACCTTTGACATGCATAGCGAATCTTTCAGTTTCCTTGCCCAGCTTCTCTGACATCCTCTTGGTTCCTTCAGCTAACAAATCTCCGACGCCTTCCCTTTTGGCTATTTTGTGCACAAGCTGAATGGCAACATCAGGGTCTCCGAACTTTAGCTCCAATCCATCAGTTTCGGACTTTGTTAATACTCCCTTCTCATAGCACTCCATGGCGAAAGCTACCGTACTGCCCGCCGTAATCACATCCAGGCCATAGTCGTCACATAGATTATGTGCCAGCGTGATGGCTTCTATGCTTTCAATTCCGCACATGCCGCCAAAAGCCCCGATTGTTTCATATTCCGGCCCCTCTCCCTTGCAAGCATAGGGACCGGCCTTAACCACACTTACTCTTCCGCAGCTGATTGGGCAGGCATAGCAGTGTTTTCTGTCTATCAGAAGCTCAGAATTGCTAAAAGTAATTCCGCTTATTTTCTCTATGTCTGGGAAAACCCCGGTTTGCCAGTTCCTGGTAGGAAATCCGCCTCTGACATTCACCAAGTCAGTGGCCATAGCCGTTCCGAAGGTTTCGAGGGTAATCTTCAACATACTCTCGTTAACCAGGTCATAGTTCGTCTTTGAAACCTTGGCGAAAACATCTTTGTTTGCTACCTCAATTGGCTTTGCCCCTCTCACAGCGATGGCCTTTAAGCGCTTCGAGCCCATTACAGTCCCCATGCCACATCTTCCAGGTGCTCGGTGAAGGTCGTTGATAACGCAAGCATATCTAACCAGATTCTCACCAGCTATGCCAATACAAGCAACTTGGAACTCCTCACCCAGTTCCTCTTTGATTAATCTGTTGGTCTCAGCAACGCCTTTGCCCCAGATATGCTTGGCATCTCTAAGCTCGGCTTTCCCCTCGTCAATTACCAGGTAGACTGGCTTCGGTGAAATACCTTTGAAAATAATACCGTCAAAGCCTGAACCTTTGAGATGCACCCCCCAATTGCCGCCCGAGTTTGCCTCTCCCCAAAAACCAGTCAGCGGCGACTTGGAGACTACGCAATATCTTCCAGCGCTTGGAGACTCCGTCCCGGTTAGAGGCCCGGTCATAAATATGAGGGCATTGTCTGGTCCCAATGGGTCGGCGCCTTTTGGCACTTCATCAAAGAGGTACTTAGTTGCCAGCCCGCTTCCACCCAGAAACATCTTGCGCGCATCCTCTGCAGGGACTTCCTCTGAGATTTTGGACTTCGATAAATCAACCCTTAAGATTTTTCCCATGTAACCGAACATTTTCATGCCTCCTTATTTAAGATTTTTATGAATGCTAAACTGTCATCCTTTCATTCCACTGTCATTCTGAGCGAAGCGAAGAATCTCGAGTCCTGGCTTCCCCCAGAATTTACCATAAATGAGATTCTTCGGTCGCTTCGTTCCCTCAGAATGCCGATGGCAAAGGAGTCCCCCAGAATTACACAAGCCAAAAAGCTCACAATGAAAATAGCGACTGTTAAACACCTCTAAAAATCTATTGATTTGCCTTCATAAGCATAGCGGAAAAACTTTGCGGTTTCTTCGCTGTTAGGGGCTCTGGCTGTGGTAACCAGTTGAAAATCCATCATGGCATTATCCACTAGCTTTTCTATGGACTTATTAAAGCTATCCGATGGGATACCCGTCTCCTTAATGCTTAATGGTTCCTTAACGCTTCGGGCTAGCTCACGTATTGCCTGAGCTAGAATTGGTGCTGCCTTTTTACCCTTTGGTATATTAAGCTTAAGAGCGTAAGCTATCTCAGCCCAGAGTTCCTCACGAGCGTCTCCGATAAACTCAATAGTATAGGGCAGAAATAGCCCCACTGCCCTGCCATGGGGTGTATGGAATACGCCTCCTAGGGCATGGCCAGTAGCATGTGCCAGCGCACACATCGAGTTGATAAATCCCATCCCGGCAATACAGCTAGCGTTATGCAGCTTTTCTCTGGCTTCCATATCCTGCCCATCTTTGTAGGCTCTAGGCAGATACTGGAAGACAAGCTGGATAGCTCTAAGCAGAAGGCCATCGCTGAAATCGTTCTTCCAGGTGCTGGTAAACCCCTCCACAGCATGGGTCAGCGCATCCATGCCTGTATGAGCGGTCAGTGCAGGAGGCATCGCCATCGCAAACGCCGGATCTACAATGGCAACGTCAGGGGTACACTCACGGCAGCCAAAACTCCCCTTCCTCTGCTCAGCTGTGACGGTGAGCACTATCCCCCAAGTTGCCTCGGCACCCGTACCTGAAGTTGTGGGAATACAAATAAGCTTAGCCTTCTTCCGGGGCCCGAAAGGGGTAAAGGGATTTATCTCGTCTGCCTTGATGTCCGGTCTTTCATACCCTGCCGACATTCCCTTAGCCGCATCCATAACTGAGCCTCCCCCCAGCGCCACTATCCAATCCGGTCCATACCGGCTCATTTCGGATGTCCCCTTGTTCACCGTCTCGATTGATGGGTCAGGCTCGACTTCGTCAAAGACAGTGCTCTTTATTCCTGCTTTCGAGAGTTGTTCCTTGACTTTGTCAACGAAGCCCAACTTTACCATATTGGCATCAGTAACAATGAAAGCAGACTTTCCCTCCAATTGAGCCAAACGAGTCACTGCATCTTGCCCATAAACTACCTCCGGACTCACAAAGTACCACATAACTACCTCCTCTCCAAAATTTGGAGTTCGTTCAAAGTGTTTTACTTCTATTTATCTTCAGCCCAAGGCCATGCTGGCTAGTCACGGAATTCAAATTCCCCAACAACCATGCAATTCACCAGGGGAATTCAGTTTCGAACTGGAGCATGCAGTTCACCAGCTCTACGGCAGCCTTAGGCATCTTCATGATTTGTGCCATGTCCCCCTTAAGATTGAGCTTGCCGGTCATCATGGCTTGGACAGGGTCCAGCTTTTTCCCCAATATCTGACGCCATATCCCTAGTGGAGCCCAGAAGCGATACGCCGGGGTCTTAGCACTTTCGTCAGCGACCACAGAGGCAGCGCGACATGCGCCATGCCAAAGGTCAAAGTAAGTAATGATTTTCTCCTTCAGCCCCCCTTCTGGCTCGGTTATAAAATACATATCTCCTTCCCAGTTCTTGGCCGCCTCCTTGTAGGCTTGGCTCTTATTACATGCTTCACACGCAGCCTTTACCCATTCCTCCGATGCATACCTGATTGCCATTTTCTTAACCTCCTTGTTTTAGATTTTGCTCTCAATTAGCATCTCCTTGGTTGATCAGTAGCTACCCGAAAGTCACTTTCTCCCACCTCCTTCCTTCAAATTTTACTATAGATTTTTGAAAAGTCAATCAAAACTAGAAGTCTATTGATTTGCTGTCGTAAGCATAGCGGAAAAAATTTTCGGTTTCTTTCTTGCTAGGCAGTCTGGCTGAAGGAATCAGTGAAGCATCCGCCATGGTATTATCTACTAGCTTTTTCATGGAATTATCAAAGCTATCCGATGGGATACCCAGCTCTTTAATGCTTAATGGTTCCTTAACACTGCGGGCTAGTCCACGTATTGCCTCGGCTAGAATTGACGCTGCCTTTTTCCCTTTAGGTACCTCCAGTCTGATAGAGTAAGCTATCTCGGCCCAGAGTTCTTCACGAGCATCTCCGACGAACTCAATAGTATAGGGCAGAAATAGCCCCACTGCTCTGCCATGGGGTACATGTAACACAGCTCCTAGCGAATGGCCGGCAGCGTGTGCCAGTGCGGTGACTGAATTGCCAAATCCCATCCCAGCAATACAGGCAGCATTATGCATCTTTTCTCTGGCTTCCATGTCCTGCCCATTCTTGTAGGCTTCGGGCAGATATTGGAAAACAAGCTGGATAGCTTTGAGGCAAAGCCCATCGCTGAAATCGTTCTTCCAGTTACTGGTAAATCCCTCTATGGCATGGGTCAGCACGTCCATACCTGTCTGTGCGGTAATCTCAGGAGGCATTTCCATAGCAAACTGGGGGTCTACAAGAGCAATATCAGGGAGAGTCTCACGGCAGCCAACAAGTAGCTTCCTCTGGTCAGCTGTGTCGGTGAGCACCATCGCCCACGTTGCCTCGGCACCGGTACCTGAAGTTGTGGGAATGCAAATAAGCCTGGCCTTCGTGCCGAGACCTAAACCGGAAGTAAAGACAAATACCTCATCTGCCTTCATATCCGGCCTTTCATATTCCACCCGCATTGCCTTAGCAGCATCCATAACTGAGCCTCCCCCCAACGCCACCACCCAGTCCGGCGCATACTGGCTCATTAAGGACGACCCTTTTCGTACCGTCTCGAGTGATGGGTCAGGCTCAACTCTGTCAAAGACGCTGGTCTTTATCCCCGCCTGGGAGAGTTGTTCCTTGATTTTGTCGACGAAGCCCAACTTTACCATGTTGCTATCAGTAACGATAAAGGCGGACCTTCCCTCTAATTGACCCAGACGAGTCACTGCATCTTGCCCATAAACTACCTCAGGAGCCACAAAGTACCACATAACTGTCTCCTCTCCAAAATCTGGAGTTAGCTCAAAATGTTTTATGTATATTCAGCCCAAGGCTAGCGTCATTGCTTGATGCTGGCTATTCAGTGAATTCGGTTTCGAACTGGGTCATGCAGTTCACCAGTTCGGTGGCTGCCCTAGGCATTCTCATAATTTGCGCCATGTCCCCCTTGAGGTTAAGCTTGCCGGTCATCATGGCTTGGACAGGGTCCAGCTTTTTTTCCAATATCTGCATCATTATGCTGAATGGACCCCACATGCGATATGCAGGGGTCTTCTCACTTTCGTCGGTGACCACACAAGCAGAGCGGCATTCGCCATGCCAAAGGTCAAGGTACGTAATGATTCTGTGCTTGAAGGTTGTGTCCGGCTCAACGATAATATACATGTCTCCTTCCCATTTCTCGGCCGCCTCCTTGTAGGATTGGCTCTTATTGACTTCTTGACACACAGCCTTTGGCCATTCCTGCGATCCGAACATAACAGCCATTTTTTGAACCTCCCTCTTTTTTCAAATTTTACTGGAGATTTTTGAAAAGTCAATCAAAAATACTCACCAGAGCGGATGACGTAGTTATCAACTACCATCTTCTCACAGATTGTAGAGTAGGCCTTAAAATCCTTAATGTCAAGATGTTTAGCTGCCATCACCTCTTTGAAGCAGACAATTCTTTCATCAAAGACTAAAACACCTATTTCACTTTGAAAACACCTGTCTAGAAACTCCCCATCTACCTGATACGGGAAAAGAAGATATCCTCTATTGAAACAACCCTTTAATCTCTCCAAGACATCTAACGCACCCAAAGGGTCTTCAGGACCACAACACATCATCACACATTCTTCAGCTGGTAGCCGATAACTATCGATCTTCCACAAGACCTTGTCTTCCGGTTCATTTTTACTCTTAACCCACCCATCCTCCTCGCTATCCCGCAACACAACTTTGACAAAACCTTCGTTAAACCCAGTCTTTTCCACTATGGACTCCGTAGACACCCATTCATCCTCTCTCAATAAATATAGGATGCCAACTGGTGCTCCTCCCTTCTCTAAGCGAAGTTTGACCTCCTCTAACTTAGGCTTTATCCCTACCACATCGGGCTTAAGGTCTGTACCCGATATCTCGGGCAAAATCTCCGCGTAATAACCCATACCGGATAAATAGGCTCCGGCTACAACCCGAAGTTGCTTTGCCTTAATCACGATATCCCCCGCTTTTTCCAGCTTCAACGTACCAATCGTAGACCCCCTCCTTCTTGCCGAGCTCACTTCGGCCGCTAGGATTTAACCCCACAAAGTTCAATCTCTGGGAAATACTTTTGTACCATCCCTGAGGGTACCACAGAAGACGATGTCTGAGTGCTGAACCCTCGCTGCCGGCACCTGGGGTTCAGGCATCTCCAAAGTGAGAGCCCCTTTGGGACAAGCTTCAACGCACTTCCCACAGCCATTGCAGTTCACCATACCAGAAAAAATTATTCTGTGTGGTATATCCTCCAATCTCTGGGGAGCATTTTCTCCCACCGGAGGAACTTCACGGTTCATGAATCCAATAACATTTGGGCCGGCCTCCAAGCAAGCCTTGACACACTTCAAGCACAATATGGCGTTGCCACATGCCTCTTCATCTACAGTAATGACTGGCCTTGGTGTAACATGTCTATATTCCATTTACCTCTCCTTTCCTGCAGATTCACTTTCTATGTTACCAGACATCTACCAAAGAGGGATATGATGATCGATCCACCAGCTTTATTGCTCCATAAGGACAAGCTGCCCGGCATAATCCACAGCCAAAACAGGCTTGAGGATCAATATACAATACGCGGTCTACAGGAGAATACCTCATTGCCCCGAACTGGCAGCGCTGCATGCAGACTGGATACTCCTTGCATCCCTCCTTGCACTTTGCAGGGTCGACCATACATACATATTCGCCCTTGCGCTGAGCATTTACCACCCCGTAAGATAACCTGAACTTTGTAGGTATGCAATCAGTAGCCGTACAATGACACATAACTATGGGAGGAATTCCATCAGTATTAACGCCGGCATGCCAAATTGAATGCAAAAATCCTTTTTTATCGCATTCTCTCTCGAACTCTTTTGCTTCCTCCTTGGAGATAACCCTTGTCTCTTTCTCCCAAGGTCTCTCCTTTAGCGCGGTCTCGATTGTTGGCCAGAAATACATGCAGCGAACGACATCTTTTCGGCCAAAATACCTGCGACAGGCGCAGTGCGCCAGCAAAAAAGGTTCCTTACAGAGGTCTATTATCTTGAGGGCATCTTCTAGAGGAACGATTTGCCCACCGTGAGCAGTCACTTTCTCCAAGGCCATGCTCAGGCTATCTGAATAATACAAGTCTGGCGCCATGAAATCAACATTTGACATAGCACCTACCTCAAAAGTATTCTTTAGCGCACCCCCTAGCATCCTTACAGTAGGTTCATGAATCTCAGCAGTGTAAAGCTCATTACGGTAATTGGCGGGATTGAGATACCACTTGGTACCATTTCCATATTCGACACAGTATCTGCACATTTTTGGCCTCCTTTCTTCCTATCGTACACTTATCACTTGACAGCGTTATTAAATTTGAGCAAATAATTCCTCTCTAACTTGAAAATGGTCTCTGCCAATTTCCCTGATCCTTTTCAATAGTTTTTTGACCGACAAGCAAGCAGGTGAATCTTCCGGCAAATCCCACAACGATTTCCCTTTCAGATTATAGTCTCTGACATTAACATCATAGTCTATCTTCCCCAGAAACTCCTCGCCTGAATTTCGGAGACATTCTTCTCCCTCGGCATTAAACTCATAGCTTCCCACTAAATACAAGTAATCATAGGTTATCTTTACCTCATCGATGATGCGCTTCATCCTTTCTATATGCTTTGCGGATTTTAACGAAGGATCTGATAACACAAACACATCGTTTATATGCGATACTACTCTGCGATTCAGATGTTCTAGCCCAGCCGGCGAATCTATCACCACGCTGCTGTAGTTCTCTGCCAGTTTAGGGATTATCCCTTTAAGGTAATTATCGGCACGACAATAACAGCCCTCGGCCCACTTTGTTCCTAAAGTGACTATGTCAAACTTTCCACTTCTATACACGCACTTCGTACAAAAGGAAGCCTCCAGTTCGTCAAAATATAACCGGGAACCTAGTTTGTCCGTCTCTGAGATATCGGAAACCACACTTGAAACAGTGCTTACCCCTTCTCTTGCTAAATCTACCCCGAGCATGTCACACAAACTCTGGTCAGGGTCAACATCAATCAGTAATAAAGGAGGAGCTAGGTATCTGCTGATAATAGCGCAAAAGGTTGATTTTCCGGTTCCCCCTCTTCCGGTAGAAACAATTACTTCCGCCATTTCTTGGCTTTCTTGTTCTATCCTTTCAATACCATTAGTGGTGAAATCTTCATTAGTACTAGAAGATTACCCTTAGCCTTTACTTTCCCGGTGAGTAAAGCCATTGTCGGGCTGATTTGGCCGGAACTAATGTATGCCATGTTCTCAAATCCGGCTTCCTGATATGCGTTTGGCTTATCAATGGCATCATTCTGCATCTCTATCTCACCCTGCCTGAAATTGAGTGTGACTGCTACACCGGAGGTGCTCTCTCTTATGACTACACTAGCTTTCAACTTCTCGACGCGCTTGTAAATCTTGGGGTCCCGCAGGTTCGTGTCTATTGTCTCCTTCAGCATCCTCCCCAGGCCATTAAGCTCCTCCCCTTTCTTTACCTTGACTTCTGCCATCTTTAATTACCTCCCTTGAAAATCTTTTTCTTCTCTGAATTGATTTTTATCCGCCATAATACTTTATGTCAACCCAATCACAACGTCTCAATATCATACCAATACCTGGCAGTCTCCAAAAGATCCAGCTGCCTACTCCCCATCCAAAGAGTTGTCATCTTAACATCTCTCCAGTGCTTTTCCAGGTCGTAATCCCGGCAATAACCATAGGAGCCCATGAGTTCCATTGCTCTCCCTGTAGCATGAACGGCTGCATCGGTCACAAACAAAGAGGCCGCCCGACTTCTGTATTCCATTGCTTCATCCCACGGCATTACTCCATATATGTCAGGACGGTCTATTTGCCTTGCCAGTGTGTAGAGCCATATTGATGATGCCTCAATATCCAGAATTATCTCGGCGAGGACGGCGGCATTGATGCTATGTTCTTTCAAAGGTTTCCCAAAAACAACCCTCTCAGAAGTCCACTTTTTAATGATTTCATAGGTATTTTTCATCGGCCCGAGCGCTAGAGTAGCACCAGCTACACTGCCGTAGAGAATGACCTCTCTAAGATATTTGGCATCATCACCTGGACCGTGTGCTCGATATCTCTTTGGCACCTTGACATTATCAAACCAGATATCGGAGTTGTAATCTGCTGCAAAGCCAGCTTTGTGGTATGGTGCTCCTACACTAACTCCGGGGGTATCGACTGGGACATAAATGATAGCAATATCCTCGTCATTTGATGATCCCGGGTTAGTGGAACAAAGCACGCCGTGCAAATCGGCATTTGTGTTTGAAGGCCATATTTTGTGACCGTTAATTACCCAATCACCCCCTTGCAGTCTGGCTGAAGTTTTTATTGTTTTTCCGTGCACACGTCCTACATTTTCTATATCTGAACCCCCCGCAGGCTCAGTCATGTCCATGCAGCAAGTATATAATTCATCGCCGCAGAACCTTGTGCCGAACTCACGGCACAGCTCCATGTTTCGATGTGGGTTTAACGCAACTGGAAGCATTGGCCACCCAGCATTGATCCCGGCTGCAATAGCAAACCCGGCATCAAACCTTGAAAGCTCTTCCACAATGAGCACGAAAAAGGTTGCCGTATTGGGAATATCCATACCGCCTACTTCCGCCGGCCAACAACCTTTACTGAGCCCCAGGTCAACTAGCACCTCTTTCATTAAAGGCTTGATGAGCTTATGTTCCCTCCAATCCTCATCGACTTGCCGCCTAATAGGGATATATCTGTCCTCTCCCCATTGTCTAATAACCTTGCCAATGTCTAATACTATGTCTGGAATCCACTCTTTAGGTCGAAGAAAATCGTCTATCGTCGGCATTTTATGAGATACGCCTCCTATTAAAGATTTGCCTTGAACTATGCACCAATCCTCATGTTAGATATAAGCGGGTCTGTCCTAAAAACATAAAACCGACCCTTCTTAGGTCGGTTTTAATTATCGGCTTACCTCACCCAAGCAACCCAACGATGTTAACAGCCCCACATTTCCCCTGTATTTCCAGTCTTGCCCTTTGCCCACACCTGACCCCCACATTACAAACCACTGCTTAAGCTTGAGCCTCAGTGTAGCAGCCATATAGGTCTTTGTCAATACCTTTAATCGTTTTATTGTCAAAAAAATCAAAAATTGTGCTCAGAATTGTCGCTGCTCTTAGCCAATGATCTCTCCTCCTACAGCCGGATGCGCAGGTTCTCCAGCGGGTAGCTCATACACGGATGAATATAGCCTGCTTTCTCATCCACCCACCGCCGGTGTACCCTGGCCGGGGCAAAGACCCTGCCGGCAATAAGCCGTGTCCGGCAGGCAGTGCATTCTCCCGACCGACAGATAGCAGGAACCACCAGTCCAGCGCGCTCAAGGGATATCATAAGTGGCTCCCCTGCCCTAGCTTTCAAGGTTCGACCGGTTCTTTCCTCGACAACCTTAAACTCCGTATTGGGTGATAGCCCTGGCCAACCGGGTTCTAAAGTGACATCTGCCGGTGGGCCATAGGCCTCTTTCTTTATGCGTCTGAGGGGCACTCTCAGTGTCTTTAACGCTCCATCACACAAAACATGCATCTGGGCCGGGCCACACAGGAAGAATTTCTTACCATCGACTGAGCCTACCAGGGATGAAATCATCTTTGCATCCAGTAGTCCACAAAGCCCTGACCATCCCTCCGGAGGCTCGCTGATAACAAAGTTCGCCTTCACATTGCCATGCTTTTTGGCAAGCTCTTTCAATTCACCTTCAAAGATTATATCTGAAGGGCTTCGGCTGCCATAGAGAAGGTGGATATTCACAGGTAGTTGTTTTTGAGTCACCTCCCTGATGATGGAGATAAAAGGAGTTACGCCGCTTCCGCCAGCAAGAAAAACTAAATCAGAAGCATCAATCAACGGTTCATAGTAAAAGCTACCATTCGGCCCGGTGGACTCGAAGGTATCGCCCGGCTTTACGCGGTCCGTAAGATAACGCGAGACAAAGCCGCCTTCCATGCGGCGCACCGTGATATCATAATATGGCTTCCCCGGAGCTGATGAGATACTATAAGGACGCGAGGTCAAAACTCCATCAATTTTAACAAATAGGTTGATGTACTGGCCTGCCCTGAAATATGGGAGTGCTCCATCTGTTGATACCAGCCTCAGGGTCTTGGTGCTAGGTGTCTCCTTTATAATCTCTTTTACTTTCAGAGAGAGACGGTCGGGGTGCAATTTAGTCATAGCTTTCTTAGCCTGCGCCAATAAAACTTCCTTTAATTCAGGCGCACCTTCCGCTTGCTTGGTCAGTTGACCTTCCAGCTTCTCCATTACAGCCACGTCACGTCCGCCTCGCTCCATGTCCGCCATCGCATCCCTTGCCGCCATATATCCTGAGACGATGCATGTCTCAAATCCGCCACCTATGTTCACCCAGGCACCAGCAAAATATAGGCCTTCCAATGGTCCACGATTAGGCAGATGTGTCTGTCCGGTCCCTTGGTAATTTTCATCAAACCCAATGATGCTTCCCCCAGGATTTCCCGTATACCTCACGTTAGTCACAGGGGTAGCGATTTCCATCACTTCAATGTGGTTCCTCAGACCGGGTGCCACTCTTTCCGCAAGACCGATAACCTTTTCAGCCAGTTTATCTTTTGCTTCCACATACTCAGATGGGGACAGCTTGAGCCAGGGTTCCGCATAAGCTAAAATTGTGAGAACCACAGAGGCAGTGCCCGGCGGGGAAAACTCCGCGTCAACCACATTATAAGCTGTCACCGCCGTCCCATAAGGTTCCAAACTGACGCTGTGTCTCATGCTCTCATGCTGTTTGTCTAAATCAGTTCCAACATTAACAAAATTTTCGTGTGTCCTAAGGCCAAGTTTCGCGCAGGTGCAATCCAAGCCCAGATAAACATTAAACGTAGATGCACCCGCAGACCATGCCCCCAGACGCCGCAAATACCAGTTAGGAACGTTTTCCTTTCCAATGAGGTTAAGGCAGGCCATCAAGGGGTTAGCATTGCATACTACGTATGGGCAGGCTATCTCTGTGCCATCCTCAGCCACCACACCCCTGACCTTACCGTCGGAGGTGAGAATGCGCGCTGCTCCGTTGTTTAACCACACCTCTCCACCATACTCCTCAATGACGTCAACAAAAGCCTGAGATAACGCCTGTGATTTTCCCTTTATGTGCGCCGGCCCAAACCTAAGATAACTCACCGTGCCCAAAGCATAGATTAGAAAAGACATCTTTGATGGTGGTTGGCAATAATAACCACACGTCTCACTGAGCACAGCGCGTGCCCTATCATCAGATACCAACGGATTGAGCACCTCGGTCAGCATACGACCGAAGTTAGCCATCAAGGCAGGAAATTTTGAAGTGTCTTCCACAACCGCCTTCATCCCCACACGATTTGCCCTTAATGCCTCCTCGGCAAAATTGAACATCGTAGTACTGAATCGCTTGATTCCCTCGGCATCCTTTGGAAAATCGTTGCACAGGACTTCCTCAAAGTTCTGGCGCCCGAGAGGTACGGTAATATCTACGCCCGGAAGTACAGCACGATAGAAATCCGGGATGGGGATGAATTCCACCTTGGGAATTACTCCATATTCATTCAATATCCGCCAAACAGGCCCTTTATTATTTTCGTTCCCCAGGCCAGAGAGTTCGTGGAGAGCGATCTCAAACTCGAAGCGTCCTCGAGTAAAGGAGGAGGCATATCCACCAGGAACGTTACGTTTTTCCAAAAGCAACACCTTTTTCCCTGCCCTAGCCAGAGAAGTTGCGGCGGAAAGACCTCCCAAGCCAGCACCGATGGCTACAACATCATAATCCTTCATCGTTGCCTCCTTAAAAACCGTATCACCGTCCTTTGAATTGCGGCTCACGTTTTTCCAGAAAGGAGCTAACCCCCTCCCGAAAATCTTCCGTTCCAAAGAGGAAGTTTTGCGCATAACTTTCGAAGTACAACTGTTGCTCAAGGTTGTTCAACAACCCGCTGTGAACAGCACGCCTGATCTGCGCCAGGGTTAACGGTGGCGCTTTAGCCAGCCTCTTGGCCAAAGACATGGTCTCGTCCATAAGTCTATCATGTGGAACCACCTTGTCCACCAGACCTATTCGCTTTGCTTCTTTGGCATCGATAATGTCGCCCGTATACATCAGCTCAAATGATTTACCGGTGCCAAGCAATCTCGGCATCAAAAAGGTAGCCCCGCAGTCTGGAATCAAGCCCCTGGATACAAAGACCATACCAAACCTGGCATTCTCAGAGGCAATTCTGATATCTGAGACTAGTGCAATTGATACGCCAGCTCCTGCAGCTACGCCATTAATTGCAGCGATTACCGGCTTCTCCAAGTCATAAAGCTGCAGAGCAAAGGCACCTACGGCCTGTAGCTTTTCTTGCCTTCTCAAATTTGAGGCAAGTTGAGTAAGCGAAGCTAAAGTATTGACATCTGCCCCAGCACAAAAGCCTCTGCCGGCCCCGGTGATAACCAGCACGCGGATGTCATCGTCCTCTTGAATTTCCCTGAGAAGCCTCGCAAGTCCCACAGCACCCATCTCCACAGTAATAGCGTTTAGTTTCGCAGGGCGGTCAAGCGTCAGAATAGCGATGCCTTCCGACTTTTCTAGTTTAAGTCCTTCAAATTCCATAAGTGACCTCCTTCACGACGTCTGGCGATGACGTCCGTGGTTCAGTGCCCAGTCATTTCCAGACAAATAAATCTTTATGAAAAGGAGGGAACCTACCTTACATGAAGGCTCCTCCTTTCGTTAACCGCTCGCTTAGCTTTCTACCTCGCTCAGATATATTACTCGCTACTTCTTGAATTGCAAGGTTTGGGCTATCTCCGAGAACTTGGCTTCATCGTAAGGTACAAGCATAGCCACAGTGGTTATGGTAAGCAAAATCCACTTGTCGCCCTTCTTCACCCCAAGACCATAAGTCTCACCCGGGAAGCCCTTGACTGTCCAGCCAACTTTGGCCACAGTGGCTTTGGTACCGTCTGCCAGAGTTGTCTCCTTCTCAGCACCAACCTTGATGTCCGAACCGCCGGATGCAGTCAGTGACGCTTTGACCGCATCGACAAAAGTAGCTTCTCCTCTGGTGCCTACACTCAGCACAGGGACCTGAGCTGCAGCTACAGCGTAGAGTACGGTTTCACCTTTTTCGTCCGCTGCTGACCTCTTCCAATCCTTGGGATATTTGACAGAGAAGCCCAAATCGGCATTGGCATATTCGGCAGCCTCAAAAGAGAGCTTACCCGCTGCTGGCGGTGCTGCTGGTGGCGGTGCTGCCGGCGGAGGTGCCACTGCCGGCAATAGCTCCAGTTCCCAGGTGGTCGTGACTACAGTTCTAGTGTCAATCCCCATGGCCCTTATAGTGTAAACTCCATTCGGTATCGGTTTGATTTTTGTCAGGTCTGGTTTAACTGTCGGCAGCCAATCAGTATTCAATAACCAGTTAAGCTTGGCCGTAGCTTCCATGGCCACTTCGAACTTACCAGCGGCATCTGCTATGCCAACAGCAATGCCAACACTGTCTTCGCTAGGAGCCTTCCCTTTTACCTCAACCCCTGTAGGTACCACCAAGTCTATGGTGACCAGCTCGTTTGCTGGCCAGCCTGAACCGCTAAATTTGACAGGGATAGCCAGGATACCCAAACAAGGTGGGAGCGCCGCTGCCGCCGCTTCTGGTAGGCCTGCCGCTTTAGCAACCAGTGGTAAAAGCTTTTTCAGTGTATCCTGGTCAACCTTTGCCGGGCTCACAGCAATAGTCCCGGCAGGAGGCGCTGGTGGTGGGGGCGGGGGCGGCTTCTTGGCACAGCCGACTAACGGCAGTGCTACTAGCAGCACTGCTATGATTGTAACGATTGCAGTCTTAAACTTAAACCGTCTCATGCTTTTCCTCCTCTCACATTACTCATTGTCATCTACCAGTCTGGGTAAAGAGATACAGCGTCAGGTGCTTTCACCCAGTCAGTTATCGGGACCGTTTTGCCGCTCTGCACCCGGTAGAATCTGACAAACTCATTTGATTTACGACTTGTCGGGCTATAGGCACACCCTGGACCCATTACGCCTCCGGAATCGAATCCTGTCAGCTTCTGATAGGCCTTATACATCGCTTCACCGTCCATCTTATCATAGCCGACATCATTAAGGGCGATCTTCAAAGCTTGCTCGACATGCCTGGACATCAGTACCCCACCCGGGAATAAAGCTTTCGACTCACTTATTGGAGCCTTCATATGTCTGTTCCATGTCTCAACAACGTAGGGAATCTTGCGGCCTTCATCCCCACGAACAAATGGGCTAACAAGCACGGCGCCTTCCGTAGCCTCGGGATGAACTTTAATGCCAACATTTTCGTCAAGCCCCCAGAAATCGCTCACAAACTGGATTTTCTTGGTCAGCCCTAATTTAGCAGCATCCCGTAAAATCAGGCTCTGTGTTGGGTCAACGCCACCTATGAAGCAATAACTAGCGCCGGAATCATTAATCCTACTGAGCCAAACAGTGTGGTCAGCGGAGCCAGTAGGGAAAAACTCCGGATTTAGCAACTTTACCCCCATTTTCTCGGCATATTCCTTACCTCCACGTAGAGCTTCTCTGCCATATGCGCTATCCCATGAGAGATAGCCAACCGCAGGCACCCCTGGATTCCCTTTAGCCTTCCAATCTTTTAGCATCCAATCAAGAGAAGCAGCAAAACCATCCTGATAAGGCAGCGCAGCGAGGAAGACCCAGCCGATGTGAGCCTGGAACTCTCCGTCAGCAGGGGTCATTGAAGGCACTTTATCCGCTTTCATCAGCGGCTCCAACGCTTTTACGCCAGGGGTGAGCGGAATAAAAGCATAAAGAACCTTGTGTTCAGTTCGATATCTCTTGTAGGCTGACACTGTTCGAGCTGTATCATAGCGCGTATCTACGGTAACCACGTTTAACTTCACGCCATCAACACCGCCCTTTGCATTTATGTCCTCAAATCCAAAGTTCATAGCCTCAACAACAGGGAAAACAAGCCCAGCTCCAGGTCCAGTTAAGTCGCTCAAGCTCAAAAAGGTGACATATTTCTCCTCTGGCGGTGCTCCTGGAGCACACCCAAACAAAGGCAATGCTACTAAAACCGACATTACGACGGTAACAAGTAATATGAAATTCGCTTTCCTCATTTTTAATTCTCACCTCCCTTATGATTTATGTGTTCCATAGTTTCTTTGCTTCAATGCCTCAACATCATTAACCACTTTTCTACCTTTTAACCTCTCACCCCCTTTATAGTTTTTTGCATTGCGCTAAATGGCGCCTCCAGAAAGACAAACTCTATTTCTTAAGCAAGCTCTAATAACCAACGGTAACTTCCAAACCTTTGGACTGTATGATGTCTCTCAGTTTCTCCAATCTTTCCTGGCTTGGAGGGACAGAACCGTCAAGCGGGTAATCTCTGCCTAAAAACCCGCATTTTGGTTTACCCCACTCATGGTAACCCAACAGGGAAATCTTCTCCACAGGCATCTTAGTCAGGACTGCGGCTAGTCTTTCTACATATTGCTCCGAATCATTGTAGTCGGGGATAACTGGCACTCTTATCCAGACTCTCGTTCGTTTAGCGTCAACAACTCTTCTGAGGTTTTCAAGAATAATATCGTTTTTGACTCCCGTGCCAGTGTAATGCATTTCCGAATCTATGTGCTTAATATCATAGAGGATCAAATCTGTATATTGAAGGACACTGTCTAGCACGTCCCAACTGGCATAACCGCTAGTATCAAGAGCCGTGCTCAGACCTCTCTCCTTACACGCCTTCAGCACATTTAAGGCGAATTCTGGTTGGTGAAGGGGTTCACCGCCTGACAACGTCACACCACCACCTGAATTGCGATAAAACAACTCGTCCTTGCCGCACTCCTCAATTGTCTCCTCCACACCTACATATCTCCCCGCTATCTCTATTGCACCCACCAGGCAAACATCCACACACTTCATACATAAATCACACCTTGACCTGTCCACCAGCACGTTGCATCCATCCAGCAAAATGGCGCCAGAAGCACAAACCCCCACACACTTACCACAACCATCGCATCTTGTCGCTCTTACCATAATCTCGGGATAAGGGTTCAGCGACTCTGGGTTAGAACACCATTTGCATCTAAGTGGACAGCCCTTGAAGAATATTGTCGTTCTAATTCCGGGGCCATCGTGAATGCTGTAACGCTGGATATTGAATACCAAACCTTTTTCCCCGTTTTTCTCTCTTCGAGTATATGAGCTGGCCATATTCTTCCCTGTTAAGGGTTAGAGGCACTGGGGGGTTCTGGCAATAATCGAATCCTGTATATTTTTGTCCAGGTCTATAAAGTAAGCGGCAAAACCAGCTACCCGTACCATCAGATTAGGGTATTTCTCCGGATGTTTCTGAGCCTCCTCTAGTATCTCTCTATTAACTACGCTGAACTGAATATGGTGTATTCCTAAATCAGCGTAGGTCTTCAAATATTGAGCGAACAGCTCAGCATTGTGACCAGTGAGATATTGAGGCATAAAAGTCTGGTTAAACAGATGGTTCCAGCTTATCAGCGGGTCAACCTTTGAAACCGAGTTCAACACTGCTGTAGGCCCTCTTTTGTCCATACCAGCCATCGGCGAAATCGTTCCATCATTGAAAGGGTCTCCGGCCATTCTGCCATCTGGCGTCGCCGCACAGACACGCCCGAAACTCCACCACGCTGTCGCTGCTGTCCCGTCTATGGTAACAGGCCCGCCCCAGTTAGTTTTGCACTTCCTGGTCTCCTCAGAGAGTCTCTTCCCCACCTCACGCGACATCAAATCCACATAGTCGTCATCATTACCGAATTTCGGCGCTGCTAGACACATCTGGCGGACGTCTTCATAACCCTGCCAATTAGCCTTCAATGCCTCGACTAGTTTTCCCATAGTCATCTTCTTGTCATCGAACACCAACTTCTTTACAGCTGCTAAGGAATCAGCAACAGTATTAAGGCCAAAGAGCGTTATATCCCTGTAATCTGGCATGTAGTTCCAATCCCTGACGCCCTGTGCCCTTTCAATGCAATCATCGATCACGGCTGATAGAAATGGCCTCGGTGCGTACTCCTTATAAAGAGCATCACTGATGTTGGCTATAAGTACCAGCCGGTGCACCAGCCATCTGTAGTTTTCCATCGTGGCATCAAGCAATTCCTCCGCTGAGCTCAATTTCACCGGGTCCGTCATCTTATCGCCCGCTTTTTTATATAGTGCCAGAGGGCTTATCCCTAAAGCGGCATTCAAGCACAAGGGAACCGGTATACCCCCAGCCCAGGCTGATATATGATTGAAGTTCTTCCCCGGGATGGTTGGCACCATACAATTGTTAATAGAGTAGTTGTTGGCGTCTTCAATCGAACAGCCAAGGGCAACCAATCTCAGTACGTTCACCTTGTCATTGAAGATGGCCGGCTGAGGCATTCCTGATGCAAGCACTTCGATGGCTTTGTCAACCAGCTTCTTGGGCATTCTGTCATGCCATCTCAGAGCTAGCGGAGGTACTATGGCTCTGACGCTTTTCACAGCGTCAAGAACTATGTAGCTCATCTCATTGGTGATATCATTGCCCTCGGAGTCTGTCCCACCGACAGTGACCGTCTGAAATCCTAAGGCGCCTCCACCGAAACCCGACCATATCGGTGCATGCAAGAAGCCAGTCTCTTGAAACTTCACAATCACACATTCCACCAGCTCTTGAGCCTGACCCCTGTTCAGCCTGCCTTCAGCCACGTCTTTCTCATAGAATCGGTTAAAGCACTGGTCAAACCTTATTCCGGAGCCCACCTGAGGCAGCTCAATGAAGTTAACGACAAGATGGACAAACCAGTAACCCTGCAGCGCTTCGTGCAGTGTTCGCGCTGGGTTTTCTGGCACCCATTCGCAAGTCCTGGCTATAGTCTCCAGCTCCTCTCTTCTTAGCGGATTATTCTCAGTTTTAGCCATTTCTCTGGCCAGCTTTGAATATCTCTTGGTCCAGTCAATCACCGCCTCCAGAGCAATGATGACGCTGTTCAGGAAATCCTTTCTCCTGACAAAGTCAATGCCGTTAATGGTTTCCGCTACGTACTCCTCATCCAGCTTTCTCAGTCTTTTCCTTGCTTCCTCAAGAGTCCCCTTCAAGCCCACACGCAGTATCTTCTCATAATTTGGTGTGGCGCACTCCCAATTGAAAATCCAGAACAGCTCAGCTAACTCTTCCGGAAGGTATTTTCTTAGCCTATGGTGGATTGACAAGTCGCCCCAATAGCTGCATATTTGCTTTAGCTCTTCTCTGCCTTCATCGGTCAACATGCTGCTATAGACATTGCCCGGCGCCGTCTCTCTTACTATCCACTTCCAGGCGAACTCAGGATAGAAAGGAACAGAGTCTACGTTGGATGAGTAATTACCAACTATCAATTCACTGGGTCGAATATATATGGTCATATTTGTCAGGATGTGTGCCAGCGCCTTTGCTCTTCTTAGGGCCATTGGCTCCCCATCCGTCTGCTTATAGGACTCTGTTAGCAACCTCGCCCGCTCGAGGTCCAGACACCATTGATATCCAGGTCTGGTTGCTCTCATGTCCTCGCTCAATTCCAGCAAGGCAATCTGTTGGGCTTTTATGGGCGTATTTATCATTAGTGTATGTGTTCTGGTAGTCATTATACCCTCCTTCTGCTGTTCATTCGCCACTGACTATGATAGATCCATTCCTGGTTTCAGGTATCGTATCCCCACTTGCTGTCAAACCCCCGATGTAATCATTATATATCATGATAAGATTCATGTCATTAAGAAACCCTCTAGTTAATATAATTGGCACTTGACACCAATAGTATGAGAACGGTATGTTACCTATGTTACTATAACACATGCAACTATTTCAAGCATTATATTTCCGTGTTGCAAAAAAGTCAAGTCCCTGCCTATAATGTAGAATAAGGCAATTCATTTGGCAGTGAGTAATAAATTGGCAAGTGCCTTTGAGCACAAGATAGAAGACCTGGCCAGCGACATTAGAGAGCAAGCCAATCGCCTATCCGTGGACAACTTTATCACGTTTCTCCACACGGCTGATATGGTGGAGAGGTACGTTGATAGTGAGATGCGGAGGATTGGGATAAACCGGACGCACTTCTCTCTCTTAAATCACTTGATAGTGCTAGGTGGTAGAGCAACACCAACTGAGTTAAGCAAAAGGGTGTTTCGCTCTAAGCACGCCGTTACTAGGGCTATTGATACTCTCGAGAAACAAGGGTTGGTCAGAAGAGAAGGAATAGGCGAGGACCGCAGAAACAGAAAAGTCGCGGTAACTACAAAAGGGTTAAATTTAGTGAGAAGAATGGTCCCATTCAGAGAAGAAGTTGGCTCCAGGCTCATGTCGGTATTGAATGAAACAGAGGCTGAGCAATTAAGCGCCATTTTGAAGCGATTCAGGAGGCATCTGGTGAGCCTCTTGACAGAAACCTAGAAGCATGCCCGCAGAGCCATATGTGTCCCGGATGTCAACTTGCTGCATGGCGCTTGAGCAATGGTTACCGCTTGCACAGCTAAATAACCAGTTTGGCTTTCACAACAGCGTACGGACAAGTCCTAAAAATTGCCAATAATCTAGGGTTGCAAAAGCAAGGAGGGGAAATTGAACAACAGCAGGATACTTCACACTGAACTCTGCGACATGCTAGGTATCGAGTACCCGGTCCTGCTTGCTGGGATGGGTGGCTTGGCTGGTGAGGGACATGCAGCACAGCCAAAGCTCGTTGCTGCAGTATCTAACGCCGGCGGTATGGGAGTCTTAGGGGCTACTGGCCTGCCCTTAGATGAATTGCGTGCTGAGATCAGAGAAATTAAGAGCCTGACTGATAAACCATTCGGAGTTGATGTATTGCTTCCCGAAGACCTCTCCGTATCGCCACCACCAAATATGTCGCTAGTAAAATTGAAAAGGAATTTCATCCCTAAGCAACACATCGACTTCGTGGAAAAGTTGGCTGCAGACTATGGTGTACCTCTTACTGAGATTAGGCAAGAGCTTGTCTTCAGCGTGGAACATTCTAAAAAGCAGATACAAGTGCTGTTAGAAGAGGGTGTTCCTCTCTATTGTGCAGGTCTAGGAATTCCAGATTGGCTTGTACCAATGGCACATGAAGGCGGGATGAAAGTATTGGGGCTGACAGGCAATGTACGTGGAGCATTACGTCATAAGAAGGCAAGGGACGATTTTATTGTAGCCCAAGGGTATGAGGCAGGAGGCCACACTGGCAGGATAGGCACCTTTGCCTTAGTTCCCCAAGTAGTTGATGCTGTGGCACCTACCCCAGTTTTAGCTGCTGGCGGAATAGGTGATGGCAGAGGACTTGTTGCCGCCCTAGTACTTGGCGCTGTTGGGGTATGGGTAGGCACCGCTTTCCTCTTCGCCGAGGAGGCCAATGTCACCGATATCCATCGGAAGATGATAACCGAGGCTAACGAAGAGGATACGAGGATCAGCAGAGTATGGACAGGTAAAACTCTGCGCCAGATAAAGAACCCAATACAAGAAGCCTTTGACAGTTCGGGGTTGCGGCCTCTACCTATGTTGGTGCAGTTATTACTCATGATGGACCTTATTAACAGCTTGGCAAAAGCGGAAAGACACGACCTTCTATGCGCACCAACGGGGCAAATAGTGGGAATGCTTAAGGAAACAAAGCCCGCCAAGCAAATTTTAGATGACATGGTGAACGGGGCAATAAAGCTTTTAGGAGAGACTCTCCCCACAAAGGTTAAAATAGAATCATAGTCCGTACAGAATGCAAAAAGGAGGAGTTTAAATGAGCCGACTTCAGAAGTTATTTGCCCCCATCAAGATAGGAAAAATGGAACTGAAGAACAGGATAGTAATGCCAGCTATGTTAGTTGGGTTGGGAGCCAATGACATGATAACCGACCGATTCAAGGCTTTCTACACTGAACGGGCACGCGGTGGTGTCGGTCTCATAGTCGTTGGCCTCGCTACAGCTACATACTCAGGGTCATTTCCGCCTGGTAGCATCGGAATATACAAAGACGAATTCATACCAGGTCTGTGTGATTTTACTAAACTCATGCATGAGTGTGGGGTAAAGGTAGCCATCCAAATATCTGCCTTGGTGCTTCTGGCGAGAGACGATGGCAGCCTGGAGCTGGTTGGCCCTTCAGACATTTCTGTTGATAGGCATCGCAGTGCTTCTAAACCAAGAGCCTTAAGTATTAACGAGATCAGGCAGATTGTGGAGGCTTATGGAGCGGCAGCCCGCCGGGCAAAAGAGGCTGGATTCGACGCAGTCGAGATTAACGCAATAGCTGGGACTAGCCTTGCAAGCTATTTCCTATCTGCTCATACCAATAAGAGGACTGACGGTTATGGCGGTAACATAGAAAATAGGGCTCGATTCCTCCTAGAGTGTGTTGAAAGCGTCAAACAAGAAGTGGGAAAGGACTACCCACTCTTGTGCCGGGTTTCAGGCGCTGATTTCATGGAAGGCGGCAATGCTTTAGAGGATACTAAGATAGTTGCTCCCATGATTGAAAGGGCTGGTATCCATGCCATAAATGTCTCTACGGGCTGGCATGAGTCACCAGTACCCTTTATTCAAATGTCCGTACCGCGAGCAAATTGGCTCTACCTGGCAGAGGAGGTTAAAAAGGTGGTCAACATTCCCGTTATAGGTGGCACCAGAATTCCTGATCCCCGCCTGGCAGAGCAGATTCTATTAGATAGTAGAGCTGACTTGGTATACATTGCCCGGGCACTTATTTCTGACCCCGAGTGGCCCAATAAAGCCAAAGAAGGACGACTCGATGAGATACGACCCTGCACTGCCTGCTGTACATGCTTCGATGCGGCAATCGAGCACGGCAGCATTACTTGCTCAGTCAACGCAAGGGCAGGAAGAGAAGCCGAATACAGTATCGAACCAACAGGGGAGCCTAAAAAGGTGTTCATCGTTGGTGGTGGGCCAGCTGGCATGGAGGCAGCCAGAGTAGCTGCCATGAGAGGTCATCACGTTACCCTTACCGACAGCAAAAGCCAACTGGGAGGCCAACTCCTACTTGCCGTACTTCCACCTCATAAAGAAGAGCTGGGCAATCTGACTAGGTATCTAGCAGGGCAGATGGACAAGTTAGGCGTGAAAGTAAGGCTTGAAGTTGAAGTGGACGCTAAGATTGTTGAGAAAGCCAAGCCAGATGTCGTGATTATTGCCACAGGTGCAACGCCGATAAAACCTGACATCCCCGGGGCAAAGGGAGAGAATGTGGTCAGGGCAATAGATGTACTGACGGGGCAAAAGGAGGTAGGAGAAAACGTACTGATAGTTGGTGGCGGAATGGTAGGTTGCGAGACGGCGGAATTCTTGGCGGAAAAGGGTAAGCGGGTGACAATTCTCGAGATGTTAGGACGGATAGGGGCTGATATAGAACGAACCAACAGATGGGTAATCATGGGTAGGTTGCGTAGCCTTGGCGTCAGGATGGAAAGAAATGCTAAGGTGGAAGAAATAACAAAGAGCGGCATGAGGATAATCCGCGATGAGAAAGCTGAATTCTTTGAAGGAGACAGCATTGTGCTTGCTGTAGGCATGGAGTCAGACCGAAAGCTTGCCCAGGAATTGGAGGGGAAAGTAAGGATGCTCCACGTGGTGGGAGATAGCGCCAAACCAGGCAAGATAGCCCAGGCTATAGAGAGCGGGCTTCGAGTGGCACGGGCGCTCTAACCCATAGCCAATGTAAATTGAGATGAGCGAGGAGGGAAAATGCTTAAAACTGAAAAAGTGTTGCTGAAAACAGAAAACACAATAGCAACGGTTACAATGAACCGTCCTGAGAAATTGAATGCTCTCGATACAGAGCTGTGGATGGGGCTGGAAGAAGCAGCTACGGCTATAAAGCATGAGCCTAATGTCCGAGTCGTTATTCTCACTGGAGCTGGACGTGCTTTTTGCGCTGGCTTGGACATCAACGCATTGGCCTCGCCCGAGGAGATGTTTACAAACCTGGCATTCCGTGATGCTTTTGAAGGTGTACAGTACTTCCGGAGCGTGTTCAGTATGTATGAGTCTCTCGCTGTGCCGGTGATAGCTGCCATAAACGGGCCTTGCATAGGCGGAGGCATGGAGATTGCCCTAGCCTGCGATATCAGACTCGCCTCTAATAACACCATATTCTCTATACCAGAGGTGACCTACGGCATTATCTCCGACTGTGGTGGCACCCAGCGGCTACCCCGTGTGGTCGGTCCCGGCAGAGCCAGAGAACTTATATTTACCGGGCGGAAAATAGATGCTACCGAGGCTCACCGGATAGGCTTGGTAGACCACATTTATCAACCTGACCAGCTAATGAACGAGGCAAGGAAACTGGCTGAGGAAATAGCTGCCTTGTCTCCCGCTGCAGTTCAGGCGGCTAAGAGAGCTCTTAATGTTGCTATGTCCTGCAGCCTGGAAATCGGCTTGAACTATGAAAGCGCAATCTCCAGCAAGTTCTATAAGTAAGAGAGAAGATTCCCTGAGGATATAGCTAGGCTTTACCGTTTTATAAAGGCAATGATGGCAGCCATTAGAGCGGCATATATGGCAATCACTACCCAAATCCAGAAAGGAATCGGTGATGGTTTTGCCGGTGGTGCTACAGGTTTTTCTCCGGCTACCACCGTAAAGCTGCCTATCGGGCTTGGGTCGCTGACTACAGGTTCAATTACTCGCACCTGCCAGAAATAGGTGGCGTTCAAATCAAGCTTGTCGCCATATATGTAAGCGGTTGTCGGCACATTTGCTTTGACCACCACCTTTGTCAAGGCAGCATCCTTAGCCAGTATAAATTCATACTTGGTGGTTCCGGGCATTCCAGACCAAGAGAAACTTGGAGAGCGGGAGACATTTCTAGCACCATAAGTAGGACTAAACAATGTAAGCGTCGGATATTTTGCCCTTACCGGCAAACCAGCCATTACCGTAAAATACATCGTTGCTGACCACGGGCTGCGGACAATCTCACCCGTGGTGGCACCCCTGGCTCTCACCCTCCAATAGTAGGTATGACCGCTCTCGAGGTT
>Ga0315282_10002863_pt1 | contig 31303 bp, 21 predicted proteins | sample YL17G07_20_MG_FD_203693 | JGI IMG/M metagenome (GOLD analysis project Ga0315282, IMG submission 203693) | Sediment microbial communities from Yellowstone Lake, YNP, Wyoming, USA - YL17G07_20 | ecosystem: Environmental > Aquatic > Freshwater > Lake > Sediment | place: USA: Wyoming | collected... | reverse complement strand
ATACTCCGCACATACTTCAATCTAAAAGAAGATGATGATCCATCAACAATAGCACAGAAGGTCACAGATGGAACAAAGCACATATTCCCAAACACATCAGACGAAACCTTGCCGTTCATAGGGCGATTGCTTTCCGTCAGGTTCGGCAATGAGCTAGACGATAGATTGAGGTTCGCTACACCAGAGCAGATCAGACATCAGACATTGATGCAACTGCGTGACTTTTTCAGAGAATTGGCAAATAAACAGCCGTTGCTATTGATACTAGAGGACTTGCACTGGTCAGATGAGCTATCTCTTGATTTAGTAACATACCTGATGGATGAGTTATCACACGCACCGTTAATGCTGTTATGCGTCTACCGTCCAGAGAAAGAGCAGAAGGTATGGAAGCTAAGTGAGCAGGCACAGCGTAAATGCCTTGATAGATACACAGAGATAATGCTCAAGAGGCTATCCAGTCATGAAGGCAGATTGTTGGTGGAGGAGCTATTGACGATAGATGACTTGCCAGACAGCGTAAAGAATATCATACTAGAGAAGTCGGAGGGCAATCCATTCTTCATCGAGGAAGTTATACGTTCACTGATAGAACAGGATATGGTATATCGAGATAATGACAGATGGAAAGCAAGAAGTGAAATTGTCAACATCAACGTTCCAGACACGATCCAGAGCGTTTTATTATCCAGGGTTGATAGATTGCAGGCAGAAGCACGTTACGTCCTTCAATGCGCATCAGTGATCGGCAGGCTTTTCAAGTATAGACTATTAGATCATCTAACGAGTCAGGAACGTGACCTAAACAGGTATCTGAGTGAGTTTGAGGATAGAGAGCTAGTCTATGAGGAGCGGCGCATACCTGAGCTAGAGTATGCCTTCAAGCATGCACTGACGCAGGAAGCTACATATCAGAGCATATTGGAGCGCAGACGTAAGGAGTTTCATCATCAAGTAGCGATAGGCATAGAAAGGCTTTATCAGGAGAGGATAGAGGAGTATTATGAGGAGCTTGCCCATCACTACTCAATGAGTGATGATGTAAAAAAGACGATAGAATACCTACTTAAAGCTGGTGGAAAAGCTAAATTAAATTATGTCAATGACACAGCTATTTCCCATTATCAGAAGGCATTAGATATTCTGGAGCTACATAGAATTGATCAGAAAGATTGGAAATTAGAAGCATTAAGTAGATTAGGGGAAGTATATCATGGAATGGGAAAAGTAGTTGAAGCTGAAAAAGCATTTGAAAAAGCCATTGCTCTGGCAAAGGAAATGGAACTTCCACCACGTAATCTGGCAAGGCTGTATGGCTGGCTTGCTGATTCACTGTGGTGGCAAAGCCGGTATGATGACGTTATCCATCATAGTGAATTTGGTTTAGCGATTTTAGGGGATGATACGAAATGCGTGGAGGCAGCATTCTTGAATTCCAGGATTGTGGGAGGAGCCTGGAATATGGGAGATTCAAAAAGGGCTCAGGAATATGAACACAGGAACATGGATTTTATCAATGAACTAAATTATTGTCCGGAACTTCACTGGCCTTACTGGACCAATATTGAGGTTGCCACCTTTTCAGATAGAGATCCCGATACCGGATGGCGATGGATAGAGGAATTAAGGATACATGCTGAACAATATCATGATTTATTGGGATTAGTCGGGGTATGGGCATATCGTGGATATATTTTGCAGAGCAAAGGTGATTTGAAAAATGGTTTCTCATTCTGGCAAAAAAGTGTAGACATCTCCTGTCGCATCGGTGATGAAAAGCTGGCAAGCTCAGGTTACAGAGAAATGCGCTGGAATTTGTTGTATTTGGGTGAACTTGAGAAACTAGAGGAATATACCCAAATATATTTAGTGATGGTTGAGAGAGTTGGCAGCAAGCGGGATATTGCTTGGGCAGATAAGGAAATGGGCAATATTCTGATGTGCCAAAACCAATATGAAGAAGCCATTTCACAATACCATAAGTGTATTAAGCTAGTTGAATCACAAGGTGTTGGTATCACTTATCTGTTTCGTTTAACACTGACAGCATACATCAATATTGGAAGAGCATATCTAAAACAAGGTGATGCTTATCATGCCCTTCAATATTTTAAGAATGTTATTGATAAAGTGATGGAAATTCTCAACCAAACGGTTGGCAGTAGAAGTAGATTTGAGGATTCTGTTGTTTTGGACCTTCCTGATGCTTTAAGCGGATTGGAAATTACGCATACACTATTAAACTCTTCAGGAAATTTCAAAGAATATTGCTTGTCTTTGGCGAAGCGACAAGTTGAGTTGTTAAATGAGTTTTCATTTCATCAGTTTTATCTTGTGTCTGCTGAACCATTGCAGGGATTTAAACATCTTTCCTTTGCGGATGATTTCAGTAAAGTTATTGATCTATCGTGGACATGGACAGATGAGTTTGGTGATTGTGCTTTCAGTATCGCCGACACAGACGGATTGTTGATAAGTGCTTCAAATGGGCGTGACCTGTTCTTTATAAACCTGAGTGCTCCACGTCTTATGAGAGAAGTATCCAACGATTTTGCCATTGAGGTGCGTAGATCATCAGTATCAGATGAAAAGCCCTCTATGGGTGGATTACTGGTCTGGAAAGATAAAAGGAATTTTATATGTTTTGGAAAGGGCACTCATGGACAAAATGAAATGCGCTTATATGGATATGTAGATGGTAAGTATCGGATTGCAGGTCGTGGACTTCTTCCAACAAGCGAAAATGATGAAACATATCTCCGCCTAGAACGATCAGGAGATGAATTCACATCCTACTGTAGTGTTGATGGAGAGAACTGGTTCACCTGTGGCAAGATGACATTACCAATGGAAGACCCAATCCAAGTCGGCATCCACGCCATTGGCATGATAGACAGAACCATCTACTGTGGAGAATATAAGGAAGGCACTGCAACGTTATTCCGTAACTTCAAGATATGGACACGTTAAAAACTATTCTCGTAAACTAAAAGGAAGCTGGTTATGAAATGCCCAAAATGTAAGCATAATAATCCAGATGGTGCTAAACTCTGTATGGATTGCGGTGCAAAGCTAGAGCTTATATGCCCAAAATGTGGCACAAAATTATTGGTTGACGCCAAATCTTGTATGGAATGTGGGACTAAAATCGAAGATGCTTTATTTTTATATTAACATTAATATTCGCCATTGGGCTACCTAAAATCACCAACTATTTTCTTCAACGCACAACCAGTGGCATAGTAGAAGGAATTAACAACAAGGTTAAGCTCATAAAGCGAAGAGCTTATGGTTTCCGCAATTTTGAGCATTTCAGAGCCTGCCCTAGAGAAATCTAGGGTTGAGAGTGATTGTTACTTTCCTATAGCAAGATTCATCCCACACTTCACACGGAAGAACCAGTAGAGTTAATCTTCTTGAAGTTTGTACCCCATAAACGCTTTCTCTCATCGTAAACGCCATTAACACCTTCCTCAGCAGGTGTTATGGGCCATACTGTTAAAAATTCCAGATCACTATCTCCAATATTTGTAATCTTATGCGGTGTATCTGCTGGAATGAATATTGCTGTATTGGGACCAACTTCGTAAGCCTGATCATCATCACTGAATTCCATCTTACCAATACCTTTTAGGATATAGTATGCTTCGTCATAAGGCGCCGGATGCGTTCCAAAACCTCCGGGGTCCTTGCCGGGCTTTAGGGTAGCATGGACAAGCATCAGCTTTGAAGAACCAACGCCTTCGGACTCTATAAGAAGCCTTGATATATAGTTTCCACCAGACCCAGAGGGACTGAAACCCATTATTTCATTGACTTTAATAATTCTTTCTTTCTTTTCCAAGATAAAACCTCCAGAATTGGTATCTGTCCTAAATTATTGGGTTTACTATTAAATGTCGTTTTTTCTGGATTCTAGCCTGCGCTGGAATGACATTTTTTCAATGTTCTATGACATAAACAAGTTGTCATTCCAGCGAAAGCTGGAATCCAGTTTTTAAAACCCAATAACTTCGGACAGATACCCAGAATTGTAAGACTCTTGATATGAATAGCTAGATTCTGTTATAATCTGAAACATTGATAAACTATTGTACAAATATTGCCGTTAATATTTCAAGTGCCAATTTCAAAGAGGACCAAAAATGGAACGTAGTAAAGATTGGATAGATGAAGCAGAAGGCGATTTACAGCACGCAAAAAATGACTTGAATAGCGGATTTTATAACTGGGCGTGCTTCTCTTCACAGCAATCAACTGAAAAGGCAATAAAAGCAGTATTCCGAAAGATGGGAGTAGAGGCATGGGGTCATTCCGCTAGTGATTTGTTAAATGAGCTTTCTAATACTTTTCCTGTACCATCTGAACTTATAGATAATGCTTTAGAATTAGACAAGGCTTATATATCTTCGAGATACCCAGACGCTCATACTTCTGGATCGCCAAGAAAAAAATACACAAAAAGAGAGGCTAGGAGGTCTATAGAATATGCAGAAGGAATCTTCGAGTTCTGTTCGGATCTTTTATCCAAAATATAATAAGAATAGCATAATTCAGAAACTCAAGGAACGTATCGAATATCTTAACGAGAAATTACCACTTACATTAGTCGTACTTTTTGGTTCTTATGCTAAAGGCAATTATTCTGTTTCAAGCGATGTAGATTTAATGGTTATATATAAGGGTGAACCGAAAGACGAAGCTTATGCTATTGTAAAAAAAACGTTGTCTATACCTTTACTTGAACCTCACGTCTATTCAGATGGTGAATATGAGATACTAAAAGAAACTATTGATAGAATGATTAAAGACGGAGTTATCATCTATCAGGCATTGTAGAAAATAAAAACAAACACGGAGACACGGAGAAAAGGATGAAGGCGGAAGGATGATGGATGAAAAGGAAGAAAACAAGTATTGCTATTTCATCCTTCATCCCCCATCCTTCATCCTTCCTAAGTGTCTCAGTGTTTATATATTTTACAGTGCCTCTGTTAGGATAGGAGAATAACGGAATGATAAATTATCATATATTAATGACAATGGCTCTATTAATTTGCACAGCGACTGCACAGGCTGATTGGACAACACTTCGTGGAAATGCACAAAGGACAGGATATATCGAGACAGAAATTAAATCGCCTTTCCACGTTGAATGGGTACGCCATTTTGCCGGAGAACGCTTGGGAACTGCAATGGAACCAATTGTGGCTGATGGAAAAGTATTTATTGCAACTCATAATGGCAGGCTTTATGCCCTTGATGCTCTGACCGGTCAGCTTATCTGGAGTTTTCAGGCACGAGGCGCATTTCTTCATTCTCCTGCTTATTCGGATAATATTGTCGTTGCGGCAAACACTGACGGCTATGTATATGCACTAAATAGTTCAACAGGTGAAATTAAATGGTCTTATTTTACGTGGTATGGTGGAATATCTTCATCACCATTAATTGCTGACGGTTCTGTGTTTGTAGGAGCCAGAGATGGAAATCTTACAGGACTTGATCTTTTAACAGGTAACCAGAATTCTATGTGGGGTATCGGGTTTGAAGAACCTTACGTTCCTATAAGGCAGACAGTCTCGTATTACAAAAACAAAATTTACGTCACAACAGAAGACCTTCACGTACAATGCGTTGACACCAAAGGAAAACTTTTGTGGACTTCTGATGCACTCGTCGGTCAAACTGCAAGGGATTATTATCCTGTTATAACAGAGATAGATGGTCGTGCTTACGTCATAATACGCACTAATCCAGTTATAAACATGGCAAAGCTTATCAGTCAGGATAGGCGTTTCATCTGCGAATCGGCAGGCGTTGATGATAACGATTGGAAGAAGATAGAAGAATGGACGAAAAGCGAAGACGCTATGGGAAGTCCTAGTCTTTTAGCAGACGAACAAGATAATATTGTCAATTACCATCTTTCAGAGCATACAGATTCACGCACTTTCTTTGTATTGGATGCAGAAACAGGGAAACAAGCTGACTTATCGCCTGTCTTATGGTGTGCTGGATGTCAGGGAGTTGGAACTCCACCGGTTGTCATGCCTGATGGAAAATTGCTTGTATTCTATCGAAGTGTTTACGGAAACTGGAACATGGGAGTCGCACCACTTGTCGCATTAGGATTGCTCGATCTGAAAACAATGTATATTGAACCACTCAAGCATAAACACGGTATGCAACCGCCCTGGAATACCTTCTGGGGTACTGCTGACGAGTCACAGAACTTTGTCGTTGCGGGAAATACGCTGCTAATAGTCCATCAGGATACGTTAAGCGGGTTTGATATGAAAACAAAAGAGCTATTCTTGATCGCTGGTAACAGAGATTCTTGGGGAGGTTTTAAGAATTTGCCCTGGGCTAGAAATGAATGGCATGGTCCTGCTCGTGGCGGAGTCGCAGTTGTTGGTAATCGAATCTATTGGATGACTGGAAGCCGTATCATCTGCATAGCCACCGGTGAGCAAGGGCAGAATACGAGAGATGTCGAGATCAACGCCATTGACGTAAAAATGACAAATGTACCTGCAAAAATTCCCGATCAAAAACTACTCAAAGAGTTTATTGATTGGGAAAGTAGAAAAGCGTCGTTGATTAAATGGGCGCCTTTTGTCATGGAACCCGGTCTTGCTGGTACAGAACTTGCCTTTGATAATAGCGGGGATACTTTCGAGGCATTGTCGTGGGCTTATCCATATCTTACAGAAGACCCTCAAGATATGGTAAAAGATTTACTCGACATTGAATGGACTTCTCACCCACCTTTTTCACAGCCATTGTATGACCTTAACGAAGGTGAACGAAGGGAATACTACAAGGTTTTATCTAAGCCTTTGACAAGGACAGACGCTGAAAAACCACCGCATCCATTTGGTAATATTTACGCAGTTAAGCTTTATGCTGATAGGTGCAATGAATGGCAAAGGGTGCTTTCTTCATGGAAGGATATTAAAGCAAGTTTTGATGATTTTGTTATGTCTGGATGGAAACTTAACCCCGAAAATGGTGATCTATATGCAAATCGCTATCTAGCATCTTTGATGGCTTTTGCTGATATTGCGGATAAAGCGGGCGATAAAGAAACGGTAAATCAAGCGAAAACTATGATAGATCAAACATCAGATGCACTAATACAGTGGTGGAAGCTATGCTCACAGAAAATAACGATGCCCGTATTCAAAGACGTTTCTGAACTGGATAGTTTTATAGGCAAAGGCGACGCATTGTTCTTTCAGATCACACCACACAGGTCGAAAATAGCCCTGTTCCACGATATGACACCAGAAGTTGCTAAAATATTAAGATCAAAAGTTCCTGATGAAATAGATAATATCTGGAAGGTTTTTGTTACTCTCTGTCCTACATGGTATATTGTTGGCGAGGAAAGGCAGGTGCATTATGGAGAGAATTATATTGACCTGCCTGATTTCAGCATTGACGCCTTCAAAGCAATGGCATGGCTGAAAAACGTTAAATCTTCAGATGAACTTGCATCGTATCTGGACATCCCGCTTTGTCGTGCAGACTTAAACTATATAATGAAGCTTTCTATAATTATCAATCAGACTAGCAGTCAGTGATGAGAATCAGTAATAGTTAAAAAATGCCATTTTGACATAGTAATTCGATGCTTTTTACAACCCCCTGTGTCCCCCTTTATTAAGTGGGAATCCGATGACGACTTGACTTATTCCCCCTTATGTAGGGGCATATTGAATATGCCCTTTGGGGTTAGGGGGCTGTTTTTATCACATTTTTTTGTATTTTTTAACGATTACATTTAGGGTAACACTTTGATCAAGAAAAAACAATTGGTTCTTCCGTGTAAAGTGTGGGAATGATTCTTGCATAGCAAAAATATTTGGAGTAGCATGGCTTTAGCCTGCGTTAAATATAGTATTTCGCAATAAAAACGCAAGCTAAAGCTGTGCTATTCCGCATTTCCATACTTTACACCAAAGAGCCATGTTTATTATTGCATACTCGTTACCCATATTTTTTTCTCTTGACAAGCTTAACGTATGTTTAGTATAATAATTAGTGATCAGTCATGAGTAATGGTTCACCAAATTAATTATTTAACTTATGAATCTCAAAAGTAGGTTGGGTTGAGGAACGAAACCCAACCTACGATCTCATAACTTGTTTTAACAGGAGTTGATCCATTGCAAGACGAGAGAATAATCATAAAAGGTGCAAGGGAACATAACCTGAAAGACGTTGACCTTGAGATCCCTCGTAATCAGTTGATAGTCTTTACCGGCGTCAGCGGTTCAGGAAAATCCTCAATGGCATTCGATACACTCTATGCCGAAGGTCAGCGCAGATACGTTGAGTCGCTGTCTGCTTATGCAAGACAATTTCTTGGGCAGATGGAAAGACCAGACGTAGACTTAATCGAAGGCTTGTTCCCTGCCATTTCCATCGAACAAAAAACAGTCAGCCGAAACCCTCGCTCTACCGTTGCGACAGTTACGGAAATATATGACTACATGCGTGTGCTTTTTGCAAGGGTTGGAATACCCCATTGCTACAAGTGCGGTCGAGAGATAGGCGGTCAGACGACTGACGAAATAATAGATAAAATCCTTGAACTTCCAGAGGGAAGCAGATTACAGATACTCGCACCAATAGCAAAAGAGCAGAAAGGCGAATACAAAGACGATTTTGGAACCGCGCTGAAGTCTGGGTATGCACGTGCAAGAGTTGACGGACAAATGTACGAACTCACAGATAGCATAAAGCTGGATAAGCGCGTCCGTCATAACATTGAGATTGTAGTTGACAGAATAATCATTCGTGAGGGCATAAGAAGCAGGCTTGCAGAATCCGTTGAATCCGCATTAGAACTTGGCGAAGGCACCATTATCGTAAACATTATTGACAAAGAAGACATATTATTCAGCAAGAACTATGCCTGTCCAATCTGCGGGGTAAGCTACGAAGAACTCTCACCGCAATCATTTTCATTCAACAGCGTTCAGGGGATGTGTCCAACGTGTAAGGGTCTTGGTGTAAACATGCGCATTGACCCAGACCTTATCGTACCTGACAAAAGCAAATCCATCAACGAGTATGCAATCGCTATTTTAGGACAGCATCTTACCCTTTATCACAGGCATATTTTGGAGAGTCTAGCAAGACATTATGAATTCAACCTAGATACCCCTTGGTCGAAGCTAACCGAGAGACAGGCAAACGCAATATTATATGGTACTAAAGGAGAAAGGATTAAGTTTACCTATAAATCTGGTGGAGGTCACACGCATACCTATTGGATGCAATACAGGGGTTTGATTCATGAATTTGAGAGAAAACTGGATAGGTCAAATGAGGGAACTCAAGAATGGATATCACAGTTCATAAACACCGTTGCCTGCGAAGATTGCAATGGAAACAGAATAAAACCTGAAAGTGTCGCTGTGACTTTCGGCGATAAATCCATTGTTGACATTACCCGCATGTCCATTACAGAAGCCATTGAGTTTATGGATACCGTACAGGAGGTTCTGACGGATACACAGAAGTTTATAGCAGGTGACTTATTAAAAGAAATACACGGCAGACTAGGATTCCTGAAGAATGTCGGTCTGGAATATCTCTCACTGGATAGAACAATGCCCACACTCTCAGGAGGCGAGGCACAGCGAATAAGGCTTGCCAGCCAGATAGGAAGCGGACTCGTAGGTGTGCTGTACATTCTCGATGAGCCAACAATCGGGTTACATCATCGTGATAACATGCGCCTGCTGAATGCACTTAAAAAGCTTAAAGACATCGGTAACACCGTAATAGTCGTAGAACATGATGAAGATACAATGCGCGCCGCTGACCTTATTGTAGACTTTGGACCGGGTCCGGGCGTAAAAGGCGGAAAAGCTGTCGCAGTAGGTACACCCTATGAGATTAGCCAAAACGATGATTCCATAACAGGCAAATATTTAAGCAAACGCCTTCAAATAGCCATACCAGAGAAACGCCGTCCCACCAATGATAAATGGCTGGAAGTCATCGGCGCAAAGCATAATAATCTCAAGAATATAAATGTCAGGATTCCTGTCGGTGTGTTCACCTGCATAACAGGCGTGTCTGGTTCAGGTAAAAGCTCACTCATTAATGATGTACTCCATCAGACTCTCGCTAGAGAACTAATGGGAACTCGCACAAGACCGGGCGAGCATGACAGGATCGAAGGCATTGAACATCTCGATAAAATAATTGACATAGATCAATCACCAATCGGAAGAACGCCAAGATCAAACCCAGCAACTTACATCAAGGTATTTGACGCTATTAGAGACTTATACGCTCAACTGCCAGAGTCACAGGTGCGCGGGTACAAGGTCGGCAGATTTAGCTTTAACGTTAAGGATGGAAGGTGCGAGGCTTGTCAGGGAAACGGCTTGAATGAGATAGAGATGCACTTCCTGCCGAACGTGTGGATAAAGTGCGAAGTCTGCGAAGGCAAGAGATACAACGATGAAACCTTACAGGTAAAATACAAAGATAAAAGTATCTCTGACGTGCTTGACATGGACGTTCAGGAGGCGCTTGAGCATTTCAAGAATCTGCCTCGAATTGCCAGAGCAATCAAGACACTGCACGATGTTGGCTTGGATTACATCAAACTCGGTCAGTCTGCGCCAACCCTGTCAGGCGGTGAGGCACAGCGCGTCAAGTTAGCAAAAGAACTTTGCAGGGCAAGCACTGGAAAGACTTTGTATATCCTTGATGAACCTACTACTGGTATGCACTTTGCGGATACACAAAAATTGCTTGATGTGTTGAATAGGCTAGTTGACGCTGGTAACACAGTCGTAGTCATAGAGCATAACATGGAAGTGGTAAAGACAGCAGACTACATAATAGACATGGGTCCCGAAGGCGGGGAACAGGGCGGTTACATAGTCGCAACAGGTACGCCAGAGGAACTTGCACAGGCGGAAAACTCTTATACAGGTCAGGTACTTAAAGATGCCTTGAATCATCACGAATCAGGCTTAACACCCACCTTATCGAATATCGCAATGCCTGCTCATCCGCTTACGCATCTGTCTATCAGAGGCGCAAGAGAACATAACCTAAAAAGCGTGGATGCTGACATACCTCTAAACAAGATGACTGTCCTGACAGGTGTGAGTGGATCAGGTAAATCATCACTGGCACTGGATACAATATACGCAGAAGGTCAAAGGCGATACGTGGAGTCATTATCCAGTTATGCAAGACAATTTCTAGGTCAGATGCCCAAACCTCACGTTGACTACATCAGCGGGCTTGCGCCTGCCATCGCCATTGAGCAGAAGCCGGCAAGCATCAGTCCGCGCTCAACTGTTGGCACTGTTACAGAAATCTATGACTACATGAGAGTGCTTTTTGCACGCGTAGGTGTACCTCACTGCCACAAATGTGGACGTGAGATTAGTACACAAACCTCTCAACAGATCGTTGACAGGATTATGGACCAACCAGAAGGCATAAGGGCGTACGTCATGGCGCCTGTAAAACTCGGAAAGGGCGATGACTACGAGACAATCTTTAGGCAGGCACTAAAAAGCGGGTACGCAAGGGGCTGGGTTGACGGTCTTATGATTGATCTGAAAGAGCATGAGGAAATAGACAGGCGCAGACGTCATAACGTCGGTATCATTTATGACAGAATTGCTATTGATCCAGAAAACCGAAGCAGATTGGCAGAGGCAGTTGAGAATGCACTGTCCGCCGATTATTCAGACCATAGAGTTCTGATTGAGTTTTTCCCAGCGAAAGATGAAGATTCTAATGAAGAGCCGTCATCATTCACCCAGATATACAGCGAAGAATTTGCGTGTGTTCACTGCGGTATCAGCTTCAATGAGATAACCCCTCAAAGCTTTTCGTTTAATAATCCTGACGGCATGTGTCCAAGATGCAAGGGACTTGGAACGGTTTTCACAGTTGACCCGAACCTAGTTGTTACAGACAAGAGACGATCTCTTAGATTAGGGGCAATCGTCCCCTGGGGTGTGATTCTGCCGACTAACCCTATTCATCGCTATTTAAAGGCATTGGCGGATCAGTATAAATTCAATCTGGATAAGCCTTTTGGCGATCTGCCAGCGGAGATTCAAAAAATTATTCTTTATGGAAGCGATAAAGAGATTAAGATTGACAACCTATCTTTCAGATTCAAGGGAGTAGCTACAAGCCTTGATTGGACTTACGAGCATGAGCGCTATCGCAGGGAGTGTAGCCCATTTATGGGAAATGCTGTCTGCCCTGTTTGCGTTGGAAGCAGACTGAAGCCTGAAGCAATCGCTGTCACAGTGGACAATAAGTCCATCATAGACCTTATAAATATGCCTATAAGACTTGTTAAAGAGTTCTTTGATAAAGTTCAATTGACTGAAAGACAGATAGAGATAGGCAAAGAGGTGCTTGAGGAGATACAAAGCAGGCTTCAATTCCTGTCAGATGTGGGTTTAGAATATCTAACGCTCGGACGGAACGCAACAACGCTATCAGGCGGTGAGGCTGAACGTATACGTCTGGCAAGCCAACTTGGATGCGGTCTTGCAGGTGTTCTATACGTGCTGGATGAGCCAAGTGTAGGTCTGCATCAGCGTGATAATCATAGATTGCTGAAAGCATTACGGAATCTTCGTGATATTGGAAACACCGTTATGATCGTTGAGCATGATCACGATACCATTATGACTTCTGATCACATGATAGATTTTGGTCCCGGGGCTGGAATCAAAGGCGGTCAGATAGTTGCAATGGGTAGTCCTGCTGAATTGATAGCTAAGAATGGCACTCTTACAGCGCAGTATCTCAGTGGTAAGAAGAAGATTAAATCTTCACGGTTCAGACGACCAATCGGTGATAAATGGTTGGAGGTTATCGGCGCAAGACAGCATAATCTCAAGAATATAAACGTCAGGATACCATTGAGCGTGTTTTCTTGCGTGACAGGCGTATCAGGTTCAGGGAAAAGCTCTCTTATAAACGATATTCTATACAAATCCCTTGCCCGCAAGTTACACAGAGCGAATACACAACCGGGAGATCACGATTCTATTGCTGGTCTAAAGTTTATTGATAAAGTCATAAATATTGATCAGACGCCGTTGGGCGACACTCCAAGATCGAATCCTGCGACGTATATAGAGGTTTTCTCCGATATAAGATTTCTATACTCAGAACTTCCCGATGCAAGGATGTTGGGACTTAAACCAAGACGGTTCAGCTTTAACGTCAAAGGCGGACAGTGTGAAGCCTGTGAGGGCAACGGATACAAGCGTATCCAGATGCACTTCCTTGCTGACGTATGGGTAAAATGTGATGTCTGTCATGGGACGAGGTATAAAAAAGAGGTTCTTGAGGTAAAATATAAGGGGAAAAACATATCGGAAGTGCTTGAGATGACTGCAACGGAAGCGCTGGAATTTTTCAGCAACATACCGTCAGTAAGGAATCGCCTGCAAGTATTGTGTGACGTAGGATTGGACTACATACAGCTTGGTCAATCAGCGACTACGTTATCAGGAGGAGAGGCGCAGCGCGTCAAGCTGGCGAAAGAACTCAGCAGACCAAGCACAGGCAAGACGCTCTATCTTCTTGACGAACCTACCACTGGTTTACATTTCGACGATATTCAGAAGTTGCTTATCGTATTGAATCGTCTTGTTGACAAGGGCAACACAGTCGTTGTAATAGAGCATAACCTTGATGTAATCAAGAACGCTGATTACATAATAGATTTAGGTCCTGAAGGCGGGGACGCTGGCGGGGAGATAGTCGCCTGCGGAACACCGGAGGAACTTGCCCGAATCGAATCTTCCTATACCGGACAATTCATCAGGGAAGTGCTTTGATTTTTTTGCCAAATTCATGTCTTGCTCAATCGGGAGGGTGTATTGTTATACACCCTTTTCTTTTTTGATGATTTTTCTGTTGACTAACTTAGTATAAAAGTATATTCTATATTGTGTCACTTTTTATAGATTAGCAGAGATTGTTTAATATATGACCATGAATGAATTAGATGGTTTAAAAAAAATTGATTGGGATTTCAAAGAAGCCAAAACAAATGGATCAACACATTCTTTTCATCCATATCCAGCCAAGTATATTCCACAGATACCTAATATATTAATAAAGGAACTCAGTAATGAAGGAGACACAATTTATGATCCTTTTTTAGGTAGTGGAACAACCTGTGTTGAAGCTAATATTCTGGAAAGGAACGCAATTGGGAATGACGTCAATAAATTAGCAGTTTTGATATCTAAAGTAAAAACCACACCATTAGATCAACAAAGATTAAAAAAACTTGATTATCTAATCAATAAGATTTATTTGAAGATTGATAATTATTGTTTTAATAGAGATACTTCTTGCCATATAGAAATACCAGATATTCCGAATATAGACTTGTGGTTTAAAGAATTTGTTATAAAAGAAATTGTCATGATTAAAGATGAAATTCAAAAATTAGATGATAATGATCTTATAAATTTTTGCTTTATTGCCTTATCAGCTATTCTAGTTAGCGTATCAAATCAAGATAGTGATACTAGATATGTTAGAGTTGTCAAAGATATTAGACCGAAAGATACAATTGATAAATTTGTCAAGCAACTATTAAAAATGAAAAAAATTATGAATGAAAATTATAGCTATTTTATAAATTCAAATACTATTTTTAGAACGGCTGATACTAGACTTGATGGAATTTTTGATAGTGATTCTGCCGATCTGGTTATAACATCCCCCCCTTATCCAAATGCTTATGATTACCATTTATATCATAAATATAGAATGTTCTGGTTAGATATGGACCCAGATCAACTAAGGAAAAGAGAAATAGGAGCTCATGCAAACTATTCAAAAAAAAATGGTCTTACTGAATTTGATTTTGAGAGAGATATGGAAAAATGCTTTAATACTGTGAGTAAAATCTTAAAAAAAGAGAAATATTTTGTGCTTGTTATTGGAAATTCAATAATCAAAGGCAAGTATATTGAAAATAATGAATTACTAAAAAAAATGTCAAATAAAACCGATTTTAAATTTGTCAGTGAATTTTCCCGGAATTTGAACCTTAGAAAGAAATCATTTAATCCCGTAATTGGAAATATTAAAAATGAGAAGATTTTATTCTTCAAAAACATAAAATAGCCTATGTTAGAATATAATTTATCCTTTTCAAAATATAAGCTTCGAGATTATGAAAAGCTTTTAGCTATAAGTGAATTCAAGAATCTTTTTCCAGAAATCAAAGAATTCAATATTACAGATGGTAAGATTGAATTTTCTTCTGATGATATATTAGATAAGCAAAAGTTAAAACATCTTACTTTTTTTTCACAAATTGCTTATAAAAGTACCGATTATAATGAAAAAAGATTTGTACCTAACCAAGTAATTTTAGAGAATATCAAAAATTTGAATTTTGCTGAATTAGAATCTGACCTTGTTAATCAGATTCAATCAACCAATGGAAGAGAAATTCGATATCTAACTCACTCTTTCCATGAGTATAAGGGAAGATTTTATCCCCAGTTGGCAAAATCATTTATGAATATGGCAAATCTTAGTTCACGAGATACTGTATTGGACCCGTTCTGTGGTAGTGGTACAACTTTAGTTGAAAGTCTGTTATATGGTTCTAATGCTATTGGGGTTGATATTAATCCAGTAGCGTATCTTTTGGCAAGATGCAAGATTCGCAGTTTTTTTATTCAGCCAAAGGAACTTATATATGTAAGAAATTGCCTTGATGTAGTTTGTCAAAAATATCTTGAAAAGAACATTTCTCATATAGAGTTACCTAATTATTGGATTGAATTGGAATACCTAAATAAATGGTTTCCTATAGATAATTTACGCAAAATTCTTTTCATTCTCTCTGAAGTTGATAAACATGAAAATGAAGATATTAGGCTCCTTTTAAAAGTTACATTAAGCAACTTGCTCAGAGATTTTTCTTTTCAGGATCCGTCTCAACTGCGTATAAGAAAGAGAAAAAGCACGCCGCCTGATAATGTATTTGAAAGGTTTATACAATCTTTGGATACAAATATATTAATACTTCAAAAAATTAGAAAGCTAAAGGATTTAAGTTTTAATTCTGATATAAAAAATTTTCTGGGAGATACAAGAAAACTAACTGAGTATGATTTTGTTAATAGGGATTCTATAGACCTTGTAATTACATCACCACCGTATGCAACAGCACTTCCCTATGTTGATACAGATAGATTATCATTATTTATCTTTGGATATACTGATAAAAATAGTTTCAAAACACTTGAAAAAAGTCTAATAGGAAATAGAGAAATCACTAAAAAGGAAAGAGAATTTTTAGATGTAGAGCTAGAGCGTAATTTTATTAAATCTGTTTTGCCAATAGATATTATGGAAAAGCTAGAAAAAATATATTATTTAAACAAAAATAGTAATGTTGGGTTTAGGAGAAAAAATACTGCTTCTCTTTTATTTAAATATTTCCTAGACATGAATGAATCAGTAAGAGAGATCAATTACGTATTGAAACCAAATAAATATCTTTTTATGGTTATTGGGGCTAATCGTACTGTAGCGGGCGGGGAAGAAATTCTTATCCCAACAAATGATTATCTTGCTATAATTGCTGAGAAAAATGGTTTTGAGTTAATACAAAAGATAGAAATGACTGTTCAAAAGTCATACATGATTCATTCCAGAAATTCAATTAATAATGAATCAATTCTGATACTAAGAAAAAAGTGAAGGGCAAGTATTTTGATGAAAGTAAAACTTTTTACCCAAGAAAATCCTATCGGTTATGAAATATCAAATTACTTAAACTCTGGATTTTATAAAAACTTTAAGATGGCTATAGCATATGCAAAGCTTTCAGGAGTCGGAAGGCTTTATGAAGATTTAAGGAAATTTTCATGTGAAAGCGGAATTACAGAAGCGGTTATTGGCGTTGATCAAAATAATACATCCTATCAAGCTCTAATAAATCTTTTCACATTTACAGGACCCAACTTATATGTTCATCATGACAAGGGTGTTTCAACATTTCATCCTAAAATATATTTATTTGGAAATGAAAACATTGAAAGAGTTTTTATTGGTTCCTCTAACTTAACTGGTGGTGGGTTGTATTTAAATTTTGAAGCAAACATTGGACTAGAATTAGATGAAAGTCAAATATCTAATGATTTCAGAGATCAAATCACAAAGTACTGGAATAATTTAATCTCTGATTCTAATACCAAAAAAGCCAACTTACCATTCTTGCAAAATTTATTAGAATCAGGCATGGTTATTGATGAAAATCAGAGAAAACCATTCAAGGAACTTATAGATAAAATATCAAAAATTCCGTTTAGTTTTAGAAAAATACCATCTCTACCCCCTTTGAATACTGCAATTAAAGATGTATCCCCAAGTTTATATAAAAGTTTTGCCATGCAATTATCAGGATTTGATGTCAGTTCTAAAAGTCTTGATCCTGTCATACTGATTCCTATAAAAGCATTGCAAGAGCTACCAACTTTCTGGAATTGGCCTTATATATATACATTATCTGAGTCTGGTTATCCTGAACTATATACTCACGCAACTATAATAATCGATGGAAAAATGATACCAAACTTTTCTATACGAATATATTATTATGATGCAAAATCTGAATTTAGACTACAGTGCGAGCCAATAAAAAGAAATGGAAATCAAGGAGATATAATAGCAATTGATAAAGAACCTCTAAAACCATTAGAGTTTAAAATAGAGCTAATCAGAAATGGAAGCACCAAACATAACGCTTTATTACCTTTACTTACACATAAAGTTAGTAAACTAAAAAGTTATTCCTATCTGTGAAAAACATCCTACATGGGTGATTAAATATGTCTAATACAAAATTGGTAAAACTTGGTAGAAAAGGTCAGATTGTTTTCCAAAAGCCTTGCTTCAACATAAACGTATCTTTTTAGATAGCTCAATTTTGATCTACCATCTGGAAGATATATAACCTTATTCGATATTCACAACTGAATTATTCATGGCACTGTCAAAAGAAATTATTGAGTGTATTCTGTCAACGCTTTCAATCACTGAATTATTGACAAAACCTTTCTTAATTACTGGCACACTAATTTTCACGAATATTTATTTATTAAATTAGCATTTATTGCTATTCGCAGATTATTCTGGATAGATCACCTGACGACGCCCTTTTTCAAGATAATATTGGCATATAGTGCTTTTTCGCTTGTAGCAACAATACAATAAGACTTTCTTGATCTGGCGTAAAACTCAAAACGCTCAATGGGTGTTAGCTTAACTTCTCGACCTTCTGCGTTATTCAATATTTTACGGAATTCGCTCCATATCGGTGGTTCCGGCGCATTAGGATCTCTTACTGCCATTACTACGGCGTGATCTTCAGCAAAAGTATCCAACGGAAAAAATTGCATTACTGCCTTCAGAATAGCACAACAGTCAATTCCGTCAGCCCTGACAAGTCTTTGAGCGTTGCTTGCCGCAGGGAAATTGCCATCTGCAATGACGATCTCATCGCCGTGACCCATATTCATAAGAGCATACATAAGTTCAGGTGAAATTTCATAAGGAATACCTTTTAGCATATCTATAACCCCCCAGATTGATTTGAAATCTTCTAATCTTTTAATTAATATCATATTCTTTTACCTTGCGGAAAAGCGTTCTAAGTCCCATATTTAAAATCTTCGCCGCAAGTGCTTTGTTGTTGTTTGTATATTTTAGCGTTTCGGCTATAAGTTCTCTTTCGGCATCTCTGGCTGACATGCCAACGTGTATATCAACCTGCCATTTATCGTCTCCTGCTCGCCTTATATACTTAGGCAAGTCATTCATACCCAGAGATGATCGTCTCGTCATCACCACCATACCTTCAATGCAGTTTTTAAGTTCCCGCACATTCCCGGGCCAATCATATTCGATCAGGAATTGCATTGCTTGATCAGTGATCCCTTTAACCTCTACTTTGTTAAGACGGTTGGCATCTCTAATAAAAGCTTCTACTAATAGTGGAATATCTTCTTTACGCTGGCGTAATGGAGGAATGTCAATAATGACTCCACGAAGCCTATAATAAAGGTCTTCTCTGAATTTTCCATCTCTAATAGCTTGTTCAAGGTCTTTATTGGTAGCGGCGATAAGTCTGACATCAACACTTAGAGTCTCCATTCCACCGACACGCTCAAACTCTTTATCTTCCAGCACTCTCAGAAGTTTTACTTGTGTATAAGGGCTAATATCAGATACTTCGTTGAGAAATAGTGTACCGCTGTCAGCTAACTCGAAACGTCCCTTCTTTCTGCTGATTGCATTCGTAAACGCTCCACGTTCATGACCGAAAAGCTCGCTTTCAATAACGCTTTCGGGCAATGCGGCACAGCTCAGTTCAACAAAGGGTTTATCCTTGCGTGGGCTATTATAGTGTATCGCGCGGGCAACGAGATTTTTTCCAGTTCCGGTCTCACCCATTATCAGAACCGTCATCATGGCAGGAGCAACTTTGGCGATGGTTCTATATACTCTCTGCATTTTGTCGGAGTTTCCGACAAAACCTGTTAAACCATACTTGCTGTCAAGAGGATGCGGAATTCCCACGTCTTCAGCTAAAATGATGTGGTTTTTCAATACCTCGTCAACAGAGATTTTTAGTTTATCAATATTGATTGGCTTTGTTTGCAGGTCGTAAGCCCCTGCTCTTATGGCTTTTACAGTCATTTCAACGCTTTGAGAGTTCGCAACTATTATCACATCAGTTTCGGGATGTTTTTCCTTTGTTATATTCAGAAGTTTCATCCCATCAATGTTTGGAGCGTTTAAGGCTGTTATAACCAGATCGATCTGTCCATTATTAAGACAGCTTAATGCCCTTTCTTCATTATCTACGTGGATAGTATTATATCCTTCTTCTGCAAGAGCGTAAGCTATAGACTCTCTCAGATCATCATCAACTACGAGGATTGTTTTTGCCGAAGTTTTTCCCATTTTTAGGAGTCTCGGAAGAAAAATTGTGGGAACTTAGAAGGTTAGAAAGACGGATAAATACCATAAATACCTTGATCTAAGTATACATTAAACTATCTGATTTTGTCAAGATACATCAGCTTCTTCTAAGCATAAGCTTCTCGTCCAAGGAAATCTAAACACAAAAACAAGAAGGGCACAAAGAATTATGAGTTAAAAGTTAAATGTTTAAGGTTGAAAGCGATATTCAAACTTTACAACTTTTAACCTCCAACTTTTAATCTCCTTTTGTTGCTATTTACAGTATTATGTTTTTATGTTATACTGTCACTATAGGGTGATGATATAAGTGCAAAAGTTCATGACTATTGATTATGATAAGTAAATAAAAAATGATATTAGACACGGTACTTTTTGATTTCGATGGAACTCTTTTAGATATTAGTATTGATTTCCCTAAAATGAAGAACGATATACTGTCTTTGGGACTCAAATATGGCATTTCGCCAAATCCTGAACTTTACATACTCGAAGCCATAGACGATATTTTCAATCAGCTTTCGCAAAAAGGTAATTCTCTGGCAGAGCATTTCAGGGATCAGGCAAAGCAAATCCTCGTGGATATAGAGATGGACGCTATCCCGGCTTCAAAGGCTTTCTATAAAGCTAATGAAACGCTTAAACAACTTAAAGACAAAGGGGTCAAGGTGGGAATAGTAACGAGAAATTGCCGTTCTGCTGTGCTAAAATCGTCTGAAAAGGCAGGTTTTGTCTATGATATACTGCTGACGAGAGATGATGTCAAGAAAGTTAAACCAGACCCTCAGCACCTGTGGGACGCATTAAAATTGCTAGGCAGTAAACCTGAAAAGTCAATCATGGTAGGAGATCATCCTATTGACGTAGTTGCAGGAAAAATGGCTGGAATGAAAACTGCCGCAGTCCTGACATTAAAAACCAGAGAAGATTTTCAATCTGTCGCACCCGATCTGATCCTGAATGATGTATCGGGCATTCTTGATGTACTATTTGATGGGCAATGCCCATCCTACTTTGGCTTTTAACAATACAAAATGAAAGAAAATGTGCAACTGCTCAGTATCCTTTTTGTTTCAGCTACGATTCCTTATCCAGCAATTGACGGCGGAAGGATAAGAGTTCTAAGCCTTGTGAGTAACCTTTGCAAGACTAATAAAGTAACTTTTCTAACCTTTGTCAGGTCTTCAGAGGATAAAGAAGGTATCCGATACCTTCAAAATATGGGCATGGAAGTTATAGAGATACAGTGGGATTATGACAACATCCTGTATTCTCTGCCTTCTTTACTAAAACAGATCATCATTGGCAAACCTTTAACCGTTGCCAAGTATTACTCTCCTGCAATGGCAAAGGAACTTAAAAGTTTACTAAAAAATCGCAGATTCGACGTTTTGCATTTTGAGATGCTACACACTGGCCAGTATCTATTACAACTTTCAGATGATTATAAAGCAAAGGGGTTACTGGATCAGCAGAATATTGACTCCTGTATCTGGCAAAGGCTGGTTACAACTGAACATAATCTTTTCAAGAGATTATTTTATCACTGGCAATATAGAACTTTTTTACGTTTTGAAAACAAAATGTGTCCAATGTTTTATAAGTGCTTATGCGTATCAAAAGAGGATGGTGATAGGCTGGTTTCCATAAGTCCCAATGCAAGTATAGAGGTTGTTTCAAACGGCGTTGACATAGATTATTTCAGTCCGATTGAAACCGAAGAGAATGAATCAAACATAGTTTTCGTTGGAAGCATGGATTGGCAACCCAATGAGGATGCTGTTTTATACTTTTGTGAAAGTATATTCCCATTAATAAAATCCAAGATAACAGATGTGAAGTTCTACATAGTCGGCAGTAAACCTACTGAGCGTGTCCTAAAACTAGGAACTATAGATGGAGTCATTGTTACGGGTCTTGTAGATGATGTCAGGATGTACATAGCAGAATCAGCGGTTTACGTTGTTCCGCTCAGAGTTGGCGGGGGAACACGCCTCAAGATATTACAGGCTTTTGCGATGAAAAAGGCTGTCGTTTCAACAAGCGTAGGTTGTGAAGGGCTTGGTTTGATAAATAACGAGCATCTTATAATATCTGACGATCCCGACGAATTTGCAAACAGCGTAATCAGATTGGCAAGAGATAAGCAACTGCGGAATAAACTTGGTGAAAATGGTAGACTTCTGGTTCAGGAAAAATATGATTGGAAATCCATTGCATTAAAACTTGAGAAAACATATAGAAATTTGATTAAGTGCTAATATAAACAACCCTCCTTTTATTAAGGGGGAATAGCTAAACTCCCCTCTTGAGAGGGGTACAGGGGTGTGTTAAGGGGGAAGGTTCATGAAAAAAGAAGCGATGAGTTGTTATACTCGTGGAGTTGCATTAACGATTTTAGATAAATATGAAGAGGCTATTGAGAATTTTAACAAGGCGATTCAACTTCAGCCGGACTTCGCCGAAGCCTGGTCTATGCGAGCAGAGGCATTGATTATGCTAGGTAAATATGAAGATGCACTTGATTCCTACGAGAAAACTATTCAATTACATCCGGATGATGCTGACGCATGGCGGAGCCATGGTGGGGTACTTGAGGCTCTTGGCAGGCATGAGAAAGCGCTACAAAGCTACGAAAAAGCCATTGAGATTCGTCCTGATGATGCAAAAGCATGGCGAGATAAGGGAAGCACTTTAATTATATTGGGTAGATACGATGAAGCACTCAAAAGTCTCGATAAATCAATCGAGATCGATCCTAATTTTGATAAGGCATGGCGAGACCGTGGATGGGCTTTTGATATGGTCGAAATATATGATGAGGCTTTAAATAGTTACAACAAAGCGATCGAGATTAATCCTGATTATGCAAAGGCATGGAAGGATCGTGGATGTACGCTTGATATGATTGGAAGGTACGAGGAAGCTTTTGAAAGCTTTGATAAGTCAGCAAAGCTTCAACCAGACGATGCGGATGTCTGGCAAAATCGTGGCGTTGTACTTGTCACTCTTGGCAGACATAAAGAAGCCCTTGAAAGCTTTGACAAAGCAACACAACTTAAATCTGGTACAGTTTCGTAACTCAAAGATAACATTGGTAAAAGTATTTTATTCGCTAATTTATGCAAATCTTCACGAATTTTTTAATCAATTCGTGTCTGTTAGGATTCATAATTAAATAACTTCCCTATTTTGAGGTATTTAGATATATAACTCATTTAGTCAAATCCCTCCTTCCCCGATCTTAAAGGATGAAGGCGGAAGGATGAAGGATGAAAGAAAACAATTCGTACTTCATCCCTTATCCTTCATCCTTTCAAAACGGGGGTTATAAATCCTCTGTCCACAAGGGTTTAGACTTGTGGGTAAAGATTAGTTTAGCTAAAGGGGGAATTAGCCTAAACTCCCCTCTTGAGAGGGGTCCGGGGGTGTATTTCCTATTAGGTATGCTATTTAATCACGGACCCTTAGCGATATTTGTGGATATATTTTCTGTATAAAATTGGTGTGATTTTGTGAAATGAACGTATCCGGTATAATCCTTTCCGCAGGCGAATCAAGACGGATGGGGTCACTCAAGCAGTTATTACCATTCGGACAAAAGACAGTTGTAGAAACTGTATTAGATAATTTTCTGCAAGCCGACTTACATGAAATTATCGTTGTATTGGGGCATCAAGCCGATCAAATCTCTAAAGTGCTTGGTAAAAACATAAAGATAATCCTTAACGAGAGATATAAGGATGGAATGCTATCTTCAATACAGTGCGGAATAAAGGCAACTGATGAAAACACGGAAGCTTTCCTGATTGGCCTTGGTGATCAGCCTTTTATACACGCATCTATTATTAGTATGCTCTTAAAGCATTTCGAGAGAAGTGGAAAAGGCATTATTATCCCATGTTATAATGGAAAGCGAGGGCATCCTATCGTCATTCACACAAAATATAGGGACGATATATCGCATCTAGATCCAAACGTGGGATTGAGACAGCTTGTTTATGAACATGAAGATGACTTAGGCTATGTGGACGCTACATCGGATGCGGTGATAAGAGATATGGATTATCCAGAGGATTACGAACGTGAATTGAAACGGAGTGAAATATGAAGACGAAAATTAACATAAGTTTACTATGCTGTGTCATTCTAGCCATCAGTAATAACTTTGCCTGGTCGTTGGATAAGAACGCTCCTTCTCCATCAGAATCAGAAACATCGAAGGAATATATTAATATTCGACATCCAACTGACGGTGTTGCCTTTATGATGGGAGCTTATAGCCCATTTAATAGCGATATGAAAGATATCTACGGCAGTGCATTCACTATAAGCGGTCAGTATTGCTTGAATATGAGTCGCTTCCTTGATCTTCTGGGTTCCATAGGGTATACTCATAAGGGAGGCAACCCCTATTATGGAGACCTAACGTTTACATCAGGAGAATTCTCAACGATTACTATTGTACCTATTGAAATGAGTATAAGAGGACGATTAGCTTTTATGAAAGAACCAGCTAGAGGTTTATTCGCTGGAATAGGCATAAACTACATCAGAGTAACCGAAAAAGTGCCTGACATAGTTTCTGCCAAAGGGGGAGACTTCGGGATGCACTTATTCGTCGGACCTCAGATATTTCTACGAGACGGGCTTGCTTTTGAGGGTGAAATCAAGTTACTTATGAATGAAATAGACATGAAGGACGGCAGTTTAAGGTATCCTATCACTTTATCTGGTCTGACTATTAAAGCTGGATTATCATGGTATTATTAATATTGGGAGGCAAGTTATGCGGAAATTAATCAGCCTAATTTTTTTTCTATTCATATTGCCCGTTAATATTCATGCTTGTATGGTAGTCTTTTATAAGCAGGAACCATCTATCTATGAAATATCTCAACGTTCTATCGCTATTTATGATAGGGCAAACCAGAAGGTGGGGTTAATACCACAGATCAGCTTCAGAGGTAGGCCGCAAGATTTTTGCGTTGTAGTTCCAACTCCAACTGTACCAAAGTTAAACACGGTATCAAAAGATGTATTTTACGAAGCAGAGAGTTTAACTTACCCGACGTGGATTGAAAGAGGTTCCGGTTGTATTTCTAACGATACCATTGTTTCGACTAAAGACTCTAGTAGTGAGGGATCCGTTAATGTCATACAAGAGCAGTCAGTTGGTATTTTTGATACTGTTACACTTTCTGCCTCTGATCCCGACGCCCTTATAAAGTGGCTTCAGGATAATGGCTATAAATATTCGGTTCAGGATAAAGAAATTCTGGACTATTATATTCAGAAAAGCTGGGTCTTCACCGCTATGAAGATTGACAATACATCTTTCTCTGGTGTTTCCGAGTATTACATATATAATATTAATCCTGTAATATTCAGGTATTCAGCAAGTTCGCTTGTGTATCCCATGCGGTTAGCGTCAATAAACACAGACGATCGCACTGATCTGTTAGTCTACGTGCTTTCTGACAGCAAAATGACCTTTCCGGGTGGGAAGATAGAGTACGCAAACAGAATTGACGATAAAGAGTTGGATGAAATAAATAAGTCATACCCCGTAATTGGCGGGCTGATAGGACAGAACCGCTATCTTACCAAGATAAGGCGTACGTTCTCAATCATGGAAATGGATTCTGATATTGAGGTGGTTCCAGCATCTGATAATAAAGAATTCAAAGGAGTCGTATATTACGGCTTTTCGTCTTTGATGGATATGTTGCCGTTGGGGGTAGTTGTAATAATGCTTCTATTATTCCGATACATTATAGAAAGACGAAGAGTTCATCAGGAGAAATAACTCTCCCCTTTAGATGAAGGTTAAGAAATTAATCGGGTAATTAGTCACCCCTATCCTTGAATCAAATTCAGGGCAAGCTCTAACCTTCACCCTTCAATGATGGGGAAGGAACAATTCCCCCTTTAGCTAAAGGGGGGAAGGGGGGATTTGATTCTTTTTATTGTTTTGCTGATTGGAGGGAATTAGTTGAATTACTTAGAACATTGGCTGGCTAGACCCTATCAGGTAGATCGTCAGGTACAATTATGGCAAAGAGATCATGCTGATCTAATAGATGTTGACTACGTTAAGCAATATGTCGGACTGAAAGCTTATGCTTTAACAGTCACGAATTTTAATATCCCATCAGAAAAAAAGGAGAAACTACTTTTCTCCGTTCCTCATGCCCATGAACCCGCCGGAACAGTCGCCTGCATGAACGTTATTAATCAGCTTTTAACAGGTAAAAATCTCGATGGCGCTAAATCAGACATTTCAGACAGACAAGGTGTATTGGACAAATGCGTCCTGAGTTTCATTCCAGATGCCAATCCTGATGGGCGTTCAAGGGCGCCGGTGGATTATTGGGATGGGACGAAGTATACTAATGACGAGTTCTGGACATTCATGCGTGGACGTGACCCTGAGACAAAGAAGATGTGGAAACGCATGGGCAGATGGAGTATCCGCAACGAAGTGCCAGAAACCATAGGCATAGTCTATGAAAAGTTAAGCGAACACGAATACGTTGAGCCTAACAGAGATTTTGAGTCCGCATATTTTAGGCTTGTCAAGCAAGTATGGAATAAATATGGTTATGGGCGATGGCTGGACATACATCAAACGGAGTTTGAGAACAGCAAGTATAATGCGATGGTAATTTTACCCATAGTGCAGGACGAACTGCCTGAGAATATCCAGAAAGCCAATATGCAGTGGGCTGATGAGATAGTAAAGCAATGGAAAGAGATCGGTGGGGAACCTATACCCGAAAGCAAGCCGTTGGGTTACACAGGCGAACAGGGGGAGTATTTCCGCAAGACGTGGCGAGAGTTTATGCCGATGATCCCCGAAATCACTACGGAGATTCAGAACAACAACACCCGCACCCATCCCAACATGCAGGCACAATTGCAGGAAGTTGCGATAAAGGCGAGTGTGTATCTGATGCTTGCGTAGGTTGGGTCGAGGAACGAGACCCAACAATTCTAACTTGATTGTTAAAAAGAAGGTGAAAAATGGAAATCCTGAAACCTTATTTGCAAAGACTATGTGAGATTGAGTCTCATGGGGATGCAAGAGAGGAAAGCTATTATCCTGCTGTTGAGGAACTATTAAAGGAATACGCAAAGCTAACGGGTAAAAAAGACGTTCCGGTGACAATTCAGCCTAGGAAAACTGAAGCTGGTAATCCTGATTTTAGAGTATGGGATGGAAAACAACACATTGTCGGATACATCGAGGCTAAAGCACTTTCAATAGACCTTGACAGTATACAAAACTCAGAACAAATAAAGCGTTACCTTAAAAACCCAAACCTCTTGTTGACTAACTTTCTTGAATTCAGGCTTTTCCGAGACGGTGAACAGATAGACAAATGTAACATTAGCTATTCTATACCCCAAAAAATCAGTAATGCAATCATAAATGAAAAAGAATCAGAGATCGTCAGGATATTGGAGAAATTCTTTTCTTTCTCTCTACCGAAAGTTTACACATCCAAAAGCCTTGCTATCGAGTTAGCGAAAAGGACACACGATTTAAGAGACGGAATCATTGCAGAGGAACTTAAAGAGGAGAAAGGCGACAAAGGCGATATTTTAGGATATTATGGAGCTTTCAAAGTATATCTAATAAATGATTTATCAAAAGAGAGGTTTGCCGATCTCTTTTCACAAACAATTACATTTGGATTATTTGCGGAACGAACAACAGCTAATAGTAATAACTCCAATAGAATACATGCTCATCAAAATATCCCACGAAATTTAGGAATTCTAAGGGAAATTTTCCGTTTCATATCTTTAGAGGATTTGCCTCAACAAATGAAATGGACTATTGATGATATTTCAGAAGTTCTAGCTGTAAATGATGTAAAAAACATTCTTAAAAGAAGCGGCGAAAATCTGGTTTTTGACTTTTTCAATGAAGATAAAAGTAAGGACCCGATCTTTCACTTTTATGAGACTTTTCTGGCGGAATATGATCCTCAAACAAGAGAAAAAACAGGAGTCTACTATACTCCAGAATCTATAGTTTCCTATATTGTCCGTTCTATAAATCACGTTCTGAAAAAGGATTTTCGTCTAAAGGATGGTCTTGCAGACGATTCGGTTACAATTTTGGATCCTGCGGCTGGCACCCTTACGTTTCTGGCTAGTGCGATTAAAACAGCATTAAAAGAGTTTATTGATAAATATGGAGAAGGTGGTAAAGAAAGTTTTATCAAAGAGCATATACTCAGCAACTTTTACGCTTTTGAATTTTCTATGGCCCCCTATGTAATCGGACATTTGCGATTATCATACATTTTAGAAGATGAAGGATATAAGCTTAAGACTGATGAGCGACTGAAATTCTATCTGACAAATGCGCTGGATATGGAAGAATTCTCTGAAACGAATATTCCGGGTGTGGCTTCACTCTCTCACGAGTCGCATCTTGCAATGCAGGTCAAGAGCGAACAGCCTATACTTGTTATACTCGGCAATCCGCCATATTTTGGGAGATCGTCTAATTTCGGGGATTGGATATCGAAAGAGATCAGGGCATACTATCAGGTTGACGGTCACCCGTTGAATGAGAAAAATCCGAAATGGCTTCAAGATGATTACGTTAAGTTTATTCGCCTTGCACAGTGGAAGATAGATCAGTCAGGCGAGGGAGTGTTGGGATTCATTACCAATCACAGCTATCTCGATAATCCAACATTTAGGGGTATGCGTCAATCATTAATGAACAGTTTTGACGAGATTTACGTCCTTGATCTGCATGGAAACAGTCTGAAAAAAGAAATATGCCCTGATGGATCAAAAGACGAAAACGTATTTGACATTATGCCGGGAGTCGCTATTTCCATATTTATAAAGAAAAAAGGTAAACATGGAAACTGCAAGATATATTATTCAGAGCTTTGGGGAACGAGGGAGAGCAAATATAATTGGCTACGTCCTCGTGATATAAGCACGACAGACTGGCAAGAGTTATCGCCAAAATCGGAATTTTATCTCTTTATCCCAAGAGATGAAATTTTTTTAGATGTATATGAAAAATGTCCTAAGATAACTGAGCTTTTTCCAGTAAATAGCGTGGGAATAGTTACTGCAAGAGATAATTTGACAATAAAATGGACATCAAAGGATGTTTGGAATACTATATCTGATTTTTCAAAACTTGATACTGAAACAGCACGTTCCGTATATAAGCTAGGTGAGGATACAAGAGATTGGAAAGTTGAGTTTGCACAAAAGGATCTGATAGATAGCGGACTAGATAATACAAAAATAGTGCCGATTTTATATAGACCTTTCGATATAAGATACACATATTACACTGGTAAGTCTCGTGGTTTCCAATGTATGCCACGTCCAGAAGTTATGAGTCACATGCTGACAGGTGAAAACATGGCACTTATTACTACACGTCAAGTAACGGGTTCTTCGTGGCAACACGCTTTAATAGCAAAAAATATTATTGAAAGTTGCTATGTTTCTAATAAGACTCGCGAAATTGGTTACTTAATTCCTTTATATATTTATCCTAGCAATAGAGACTTGCTTGATGATGATGCAAAATCAGAGAATAAACAACCAAATATTAATCATAAAATTATCAATACCTTAACAGAAGCCTATAACAGAGAACCAACTCCAGAGGAAATCCTATATTACATCTACTCCGTCTTATATTCAAACGTATATCGGACAAAGTATTCAGAATTCCTGAGGATGGACTTTCCGAGAATCCCATTCACAAAAGATTATGCGCTATTCATCAAGATGGGAATCTACGGAAAAATGCTGATTGATTTACACCTGCTAGAATCATCAGAACTCGATAATCCTATTGCAAGGTTTCAGGGTGAAGGCGAAGGGAACATCCAGAAATTGAGATATGACGATGAGAAAGGTCACGTTTACATCAACGCTGATCAATACTTTGAAGGCGTAACAAAAGAAATCTGGGAATATCAAATCGGAGGTTATCTGGTCTGCCAAAAGTGGCTAAAGGATAGGAAAAACAGGATAGAAGCTTTATTTAATGACGAAATAAAGCAATACTGCAAGATCGTCACCGCCCTACAAAAGACGATGGAAATACAAAAATTGATTGATGATGTTTATCCCGAAGTAGAGAAAGATACAATAGAATTTTCATCATAAATAGTTTGAGGTTGAATCGAGGCAACGAGTTCCAACAGTTATAATATTATGTTGAGTTTGCCAAACTGAATTTTGAAAGGTAATTAATTATGATAAGGAAGATATTAAGCGATAAAAAAAGGTTCTTGACCAAATATTTGCTTTGTGCAATAATTGATGTGGAATCACTAAGGTACTTTATGTGCGTTCTTTAATCAATAGGAGGTAAATGTTATGAAACACATAATAATATTGTTGTCGTTATTTCTCTTGAGTATTCCGTTGACTGGCATCTGTCAAGACAAGGGTCTTCCACCTGAATGGAATTTTGACAAGAAGGACGAAATTAAAAACTGGGGCAGTATGAATCAACTTGCGCCATTAGAAATCGCTAGCGTTAAAGATAATGATGGGCAAACTAGAACAATACTTAAAACAAAGTCTACCGGCACTGACCCTTATGTTTTTCCTGATGGCGGCTGGAACGGGTTTATTCCCGACGTTGAACCATTTGATGGAAAGAAATATAGTATTATTTATTTGGGTGTGAGAGTCAACGTAGCTAATGCCTGGCAGATATACTATGTAACTGACCAGGATGCGGCATATAGTGAACGACAGCAGCAAACTTTTCAGGTTAATGCGGTTGATAATTTTCAGGATATACAGTTCAAAATGGAAACCGGTGGATGGAAAGAAGAACTGATCAAAGGTTTTAGGCTGGACCCTGGCACTGCCGCAGGAATTGAGGCAGAAATTGACTATATATCGCTGAGAGGTGTGCCGGGTGGTCCTAAGGCTTTAATTGATGACGGAAAACTAGCGGTTACATGGGGTAAAATTAGACAGTTTTAAGAAAAGAATTTCTGTATTTAGCCTAACTTGACAATGTTAAATTAGAAAAAAATGCAGTAGTCGAGTAGGGGCGAAGCATTTTTGGCTGAATCAAGATTTATAGCTAATTTATATTAACATAAAAATGCTTGATAGCTCTCCACTAAAACGTGGAGATGAATATTGACAAAAAAGGGATCCATTGACATCCTTTTATATACTCAAAAAATGAAAGGAGAGTCAGATTATGGATCCCACTAAAGTATTTTGC
>Ga0315282_10002862_pt1 | contig 31308 bp, 30 predicted proteins | sample YL17G07_20_MG_FD_203693 | JGI IMG/M metagenome (GOLD analysis project Ga0315282, IMG submission 203693) | Sediment microbial communities from Yellowstone Lake, YNP, Wyoming, USA - YL17G07_20 | ecosystem: Environmental > Aquatic > Freshwater > Lake > Sediment | place: USA: Wyoming | collected... | reverse complement strand
ATGAGGGTCGCGAAGACGCCAACGAAAAGCGAGACCCGAGTCCCGAGGATCATTTGGCTGAATAGGTCGTGCCCGAACCAGTCCGTTCCAAACCAGTTAACGCTGTTTGGGGGCAACCATGTGCGACCAGGATCGACGTTGCTCGGATCGAAGGGCGCGAAGTTGGCTAAGGCCGCAACCGCGAAAAAGAAGACGACCAACGCAAGGCCGATGACTCCCTTCTTGTTTGCAGAGTACACCGTCCAGAATCCTGAGAGCGTTCGAAGGAGAGGAGTGGTTGTCTTCTTCACTGCAGTTTCACTCTCGGATCGATGTATGTGTAGACAATGTCCGCTGCGAAGTTCGCAAGAATAACAAGCACGGCATCAATGAAAAAGAGAGCCTGGAGCAGAGCATAGTCCCTGAATTCTATGGCCATATAGGTTAGCATCCCGATGCCCGGATAGGAGAAGATTATCGTCGGCGGGGGAGACCGTTCAGTCTTCATGTATGGTTTCACTCACCCGAACGAGCCAATCGGATCGTTGACGATCGAGTACTTGGCATCAAAGCTTGCGGCTAGTGCAGACTTGAGGAGAACTTTCGGATGCCGATTCATACTAGCAAAAGCAATCGATGTCGACGGGGCTCGACTTAATGAGGGGTGGTTCCGGGGGCCATTCAATCCGCTGACATATGCTGAGAATTACTACCGGCCGCCACCCAACGAACAGGCAGAATGGACATTCCCAATCGAGTACAAGACACTGCATTGGAGAACACCTAATCCAGAGACTAGGGCCATAAAGGCGATTGTCGACGAGTTCAGGCCCGAATTCACGTACATACTTCACAACGCTGACTTCTGCGGTGTCTACTACTACCTCAGCCACGAGCTCCCATCCGCCTATGCGGAATTGAAGAGCATACCTGGTTCACACGGACTGCCATTGCACAAAGGGGAACCGCCAGATGAACTGTACCTCAAGAGCCTTGACGAAGGCATATACCACGACTACGGAGTGACGGACGAATACGAGTTTCTCTCGAAGACGCTTCGTGGTGATCCAGCAACAAAAATCGACTACGGAACAGACTGCTACGAGTACATCCGCCAAATGTATGATGGTTTCTGCCTGACGTGCGAGCTTCCGTACTTCTACGACGAGAGAATCACTGACCCAACTCCAACTCGATCAAGACGGCGCGACTTGCTCTTGGATAGCCTCAAGATAGAAGCGGACACCCGCAATCTCATCAAACAGGTCCTAGAGGAATGCGAGGAGCTGCTCAATGCGAAATCCAGAATCTACCGGTCGATTCATTATCTAGTCGACAACTGGTCCGACGTTGAGCAGACTACTCGCACGCACTCGGAGGACAAAGCGTTCGACCGTCCAGCCACCGTGGCAGAAGCGTTCGATCTTACAGTGCTGAAGAGGTTCTCCCAAATGCCGATACTTGGAATGATGGAAAGACTTCTCAGAGAAGCTGAAGCAAGAAGAGGGGATCAGAAGCTCAGCCAACTACGTGAGAAAGTACACTCGCTCCTTCTACGACTGAACGCTGACACAACAAGGGAATCGAATCCACGTGTGATCCCGATACAGACCCTCGTGAGAATCCAACTAGAGAGCGCCATCGTCTGCCTGAAACACTTAGGGTCCGACCTGCTCCCGATGTAGCGTGCTCTCGGGTGTCTATTCATCCTCAGGTTAGCGCAAGTATGAGTGATATTGGGTTCTGAAGGAATCTGTGCTTATCCTTGTTTTGGTGAGTTCCGATGTAGCCCGACGACAGGTTACGCATCTGATGTTTCTTGTCGTTTCCGCCTTAGAAGCGAGACCGGTAAGGTGAGATATCCTACGGTCATCAACGCGAAGTATGCGAGAGAAGCAAGATCGGTAAGAAATGGCGTGTAAGAAATAGCGTGTCCTTCAGTCCTGGATCCTTAAACGATTTTATCTTCGCATGAGGTCGAATGCCTAGGGACCTGGGTTGCCAGACGGCGCGCGTAGACTCGCTGCGATAATGTTCACGGACATGGTCGGCTACACCGCCCTCGGGCAGAGGAACGAATCACTCTCCCTAGCGCTAGTTGAGGAGCAGAGGAAGCTGATCAGGCCCATCCTCAGCAGGCACAAGGGCAGAGAAGTCAAGACCATTGGGGACGCTTTCCTGGTTGAGTTTCCTAGCGCTTTGGACGCTGTGAGATGCGCCTACGACATTCAAAGAGCGGCGCGCGAGTACAACATCTCATCCCCCACCGAACAGAGAATCCACCTCCGGGTGGGCGTCCATCTTGGCGACGTCGTAGAATCCCAGGGCGACATCTCTGGGGATGCCGTGAACGTGGCTTCCAGGATAGAGCCGCTGGCGGAGGACGGAGGCGCGTGCATCACCCGGCAGGTCTTTGACCATGTACAGAACAAGTTTGAGCTGCCGCTCGTGAGCCTTGGGGCTAAGTCTCTGAAGAACGTGAGCCTGCCGATGGAAGTGTTTAGGATGGTGATGCCTTGGGAAGCGGAGAAAGGCACTCCTTCGCCTCAACCTGACAAGAGGCGGATTGCGGTCCTGCCTTTCGCGAACCTGAGTTCTGATCCTGAAGAGGGATACTTCGCCGACGGAATGACCGAGGAGTTGATTACATCGCTTTCGGGGGTGAGGCAGCTGACAGTCATCGCAAGAACGTCCGTCATGAAGTACAAGGGGTCCCAGAAGGGTGCCTCGGACGTGGGAAAGGAGCTGAACGTCGGCACCCTGATTGAAGGCAGCGTCAGAAAGGCAGGAAACAGGGTGAGGATAACGGCGCAGCTCATCGACACATCAACGGAGGGTCACCTTTGGGCTCAGAACTATGACAGGCAGCTGGAGGACGTCTTCGCGATCCAGTCAGAGATTGCTGAGAAGGTAGCGGGGGAGCTTAGGATTCGTCTCGTGGACTCCGAGAAGCAAACCTTGGAGAAGAAGCCCACTGAGAACACGGAGGCGTACAGCAACTTACTGCGAGGCAGGGAACTGTTCAGGGAGGAGATCGAGACCTCGGTCAGGCAGGCCCTCAGCCTCTTCGAGAAAGCCATCGAACTGGATCCCAAGTTCGCGAGAGCGTACGTGGGAGTAGCAGATTGCCACCAATGGCTTGATGCATCCGGATGCGAGCCCGGTGACATCGCCCTTCCAATCGTGAAGACCTCGCTGGAGCACGCCATCGACCTCGACCCGAACCTCCCGGAGGCCCACGCGTCACTCTGCGCGATGCTCTTCAACGCGGACGACGACCTACGCTCTGAGGCGGAGGCGAAAAGGGCTTTGGAGCTCAACCCGAGCCTCCCAGATCCCCACAATATGCTAGGCGAGCTAGCTGGACTCAAAGGAGACCAGGAAGAGATGGTTAGACAAATGGAGACAGCTTACCGTCTCGACCCCATCAGGCCCCACTTCATCTGGCTTCTCGGTACAACATACCTCTATGTCGGGAGAGAGCAAGAGGCGTTGGAGCATTGGAAGAAAACGGAGCATCTAGCACCGGCGGGCACGTACAGGGGCATGACAGAGTACTATCTGATCAAGGGAGACGTCGAGAAGGCCAAGGGGTTCCACGCGAAGGCCGAGAAGCTTGAGCCCACCCGCCCATGGCTCATCTGGGCGGGCGGAGTCATTGCGGCCCTGGAAGGCGACAGGAAGAGGGCGCTCCTCGCAATCAAGAAGATCGAGGACGCCAAGACGGGTCCCGTCGGCTTCAACTTCATCGGGTACGTCTACCACGCGCTCGGAGACCTCGACTCCTACTTCGCATACATGCACAAGGCCCTAGATACCCATGCGCTAGTTACCTTAGTCCTAATGTATTCGCCCCTCTTCGCCAGGGCAAGAGCCGACCCCCGATATCCGGAATTGACGGAGAAAGTCAGAAGACAGTGTGGCTTAGCGAAATAGAAGTCGTCGTCGCACCACGAGAGATGCACACACATTCTCACGCTGCTCGTGTCGCTCGCTGATGCTTCGTTTCTATTCTTTTTTCAGTTTTTCACGTTGTCTAACATCGTAACACGAACGGCAACGACGTGAACGCATCCTATATCTGATCGTACGACACATCGTATCTGTCGAGGTGAGGACGCATGGCTAAGCCAAAGATGTCGAAATTGCATAAGCGAAAGAGTAAGACCGTGTTGCTGCACCCCCATTAGACAATCCAGGTCGAATATTCGTACCTGGCGTCCGCCCTCGTTTTTTGATCTTATTTTCCTTGTGACCGTTGGTCCGTAAACCTGATTGAAACTCGCCAACACCATTAATACGGTGAGAGTTTGATATCGCAAGAAGCATTCGAACAAAGGGGTTTGGAAGAGTGTCTTCTGACCTGCCAGGCTCGAGAGAGGATACACTGCATCGAGTACAGGACGACGGAAACTACAAACCCATGCGATCTTCCCACGCCTTGCTGATGGGAGGAGACCTCGCCAGCGGCGTACCGTACGTCCTTAAGAGCAAGATTACAGGCGAAGAGTACAATGTCGACTTCCACACGGTTACTATTTGGTGGCTGCTTGACGGCGAACATACGGTCAGCCAAATATTAGACGAGACTAAGGACAAGTTCGAGACATCTTACGAGATCGTCCGTGATGCAATCTCCTTCCTAGGCGACGAAGGCCTCTTGGCTGGAACAGAGCCTCAGATTGCCTCGTCGAGGCGCCTGAAGTTCGTTTCAGCGTTCGAGTTGGATCTAGCGATCACCTGGGGAAACTCCCAATTCTTCCTAGGCTTAAGGAGACTCGTAAGACTATTCGTGCAAGGTGTCGGGCTGTGGGTTACTCTGATTCTGATTGTCGTGGGTACGGTACTTCTTGCATCTGATTTCTTCTCGATTCTCTTCAGCAGGTCGAGTTTCGAGATCCTGGGCTCGTCGATTGTGGGTATGTTCTACTACTATCTGCTTCTTTTCCCTGTGTTAGTTGTTCACGAAATTGCGCACGGGGCTACACTGGCATACTATGGAGGATTGTGGGATGTGATGCCGGGAGAGGTTGGTACGGGTTTGTACTATTTCGGCCCAATGTTCTACGTGGATACTAGCGACACGTGGGTTCTTCCGAGGAAGATGAGGATAATGGTTTCACTTGCCGGGCCACTATCCACGCTCTTAGCAGGTTCGCTCTTGGTTCTCATCAACTTGATCTGGCCGAGTCAGATCGTCAAGATGATGGGCTTCTTCTGCTTCTATTGGACGCTATGGAACCTAGTCCCTCTGATAGAGACTGACGGATACTATGCAGTAATGGACTTTGCGGATATACCAAACCTGAGAAAGGAGGCTTTCAATTGTCTAAGATCGGAAATCCTTGGAAGCAAGGGACCTGATGAGGAGAAGTTTGAACCGAGGAAGAGAGCGTTCCTAGCTTGCTTTGCAGTGCTATCCATTGCATTTGCCCTGTTCCTAGCCTACCAGACCTATATCATATTCCAGTATATGGCATCAGACGTGCTCAGCGCCCTCGGGAGAATCTTACAGGCAAGAAGCCCCTACCTTGTCGTCGATCTTGCGTCGGTGGCATACTTCGCGTTGATGGCCGTAGGTTTCATCGCAATGCCAATTTCACTTCTGAAGCGGAGACGAAAAGAAGCATCGGAAGTGTGAAAGACGAGAATGCGTTCCCAGATCCATTCATTCCTCTACCCGGTGGACACAAACATTAAGGACGAGTAGGTTTGAAGTTCGTGGGGTTAGAAAGATGAAACTCCTGCGCTCGGAAAATGACGCCGTTATCGATATGCTTGAGAGGTCGCCTCTATGGTCTGGGATAGGCAAGCAAGACTTCAAGGCAATTGTAAAAATGGCTAAGCAGCACAAGTTTGAGAGCGGAGACACTATCGTCAAGAAGGGAGAAGAGGGAACCGGATTCTATCTAGTCTTGGATGGCGCGGTAGAGATTAGATCAAATGGAAGCACCATTTCAAGGCTCGGTCCCGGCCAATTCTTTGGGGAAATGTCCGTAGTGGACGCTCAGCCTAGATCAGCCGACGTTGTAGCCGTTGAACCGTCACGAGTTTTGTTTCTTTCCGCTTGGTCCTTCAAATCGCTCGTATCCGAGCGGCCTAGGATCGCAGTCAAAATGCTGCAGGAGTTCGTCCGCCGATTGCGTAACACTGACCGTGCATTGAGCGAATGAACGAGCAGTGTTTCGATTCTCTTGCATCGTTATTGGGAATCACGATTTCGGGGAACGAGACTGCTAGAAACGAACCGCAAATGTTACAATGCTGGTCAGTGCAGTAAGTAATGGATGAATTTGGTCGATCGAAAGACGCAGACGGTCCTTAGGGGCGTAAGGATACCAACCCAGCTCAACGAGCTTCTCCAAAAAGATGCGAAGACGGAAAACAGAACCGTAAGCGCATTGGTCGTGTCGATCCTAACCAAGTATGCGGAGTGGGATCGTTACACGCAAAAGTTCGGCTTCGTCACGGTACCACGCTCCACATACAAGCGCATGATCGAAGCGATGGACGAACAAACTTACCTGTCTGCCACTGAAGAGGCCCCTTCCACATTCCTTGAAATGATTAGGTTCTGGTACAAACGCGTCGACCCACAGACTGTCTGCGCTTTTTGTGAGAGGCTGTCCAAGTATGTTGGAACTACTCGGTGCGAGATCGACGACAGGGATGGCAACTACGCTATTACCCTTGAACATGAGTTGGGCATGAAGTACTCCAATCATATGAAACGGGTTTACGAAGTAGTAACACGTGAAACTCTCGGAATTGAGCCAAAAATCGAGGTCACCAAAAATTCAATCTTCATCAGATTCTCCGAGCGTTCGCCCAAAGTAACTAGGTTGCAGAGCTAGTTCTGAAGATAAGTTCACTCTCAACGTGAGAATAGAGGCGGCCCACGGAAGTATTCTCACGGACAACGATGTGAACGCCGTTATTGAGTAACTCTTATCCGCACATTGTCAGATCGTCGGGAGAGATACAAAGGATCTGCGGGGGGAATTCAGTGAGGCTCGTGTTGCTCGGAACTGGCGATTCCTTCTGCTCCGACGGTCGCGGCTCCACGAGTGTCTTGATTGACGGCAGCACACGGATACTGCTGGATTGCCCTCCGCAAATCGTGTATGCCCTACGCCAAAACGGCTACTCCCCAAACGACGTGAACCATGTCCTGATCAGCCACACGCATGGCGACCACGTGGTTGGTCTTGTTTTCCTCGCAGAGTGTCTTCTCTACAAAGACAAAGGCATCTTGGAGATCTATGGACCCAAGGGTTTGAAGAGCCTGGTCTACGGCCTCTACCACAAGCTGTTTCCCAGGGCAGATCTCTCCAAGGTTCTCAATTTCTTGCCGGACCTGAGCGGTCTTCCGTTCACATGCATGAAAGCAAGAGGCGCCCATTCGCCTCCGGACACGATCTATAGGATCGAGCTTGACGGGACAACAGTAGTCTACACCGGGGACACCACACAGATCGACTTGTCCAAGATCGCAAAGAACGCAGACTATCTCATCCACGAGGCTGCAGAGACTGACGCTGCGGTGGCGAGGCACCTCAGACACTCGACTCCGGTCCAAGCCGCCAAGGCTGCAAAGAGCGCTGGCGCACGAAATCTCGTGATAGTCCACAGCCCAAGACTCACATCCAAACAGAAACGCCAGGTAACCTGCATCTTTCCAAGAACGATCTTCTCTACTGACGGCCAGATCATAGATATCCCCTAGCTGAGTACCGAAGGATATGCAAGACTGGTCAGCGAGCGCCAAGTTTAGCTTGGGCTCTCTCGATGTCTCGTTTTGCCCCCGAGCCTGCGGAAGATCTCAGCAGCGTGCTCCAATCGTTTCCTTTCCTGCTTGTCTAAGATTTCGAGCCAGCGGTTATTTTCCTGCGTCAGCGCCGTGTGGCCTACGAGGTTCGTGGACATTACTGTTGCTAGTCTTCGCTCGTCTTTCGAAGCAGCTTCCTTAGCGAGCGCCAAGGTGTCTCCGTTCTTCGGCAACGGCTCGCTACTCGCCAAGGATCTGAGTATTCATGCGTATTCTACGAACGGATTCCTGCAGCAGCTTCAGCGCCATTCTTGGATGATCGGATACGATACTCTTGAAGCTCCACGAGGTCAAGGCAAGGCACCTTGATGGTTCAAGTGCCACAACATCTGCCGACCTTGGCTGACCGTCCAAGATCGACATCTCGCCAAAGAACTGGCCGGGTCCAAGTTTGGAGAGGACTTTCTCGTCCGATCGAACCTCCACGCTGCCGTCCGCTATGAGATAGAAGCCAATTCCCGTCTCTCCTTTGTGTACGATGACCTCACCGCTGTCATACTTGAGCTCCTTGAATGAGCGTGCAATGACCTTCAGTTCCTTCTCGGTGAGACCGGACCAGAGGGGTGCCTTCTGCAACGTCTCCACAATTGCTCTCGTATCTGAACCGCTAGGTTTCATGATTTCACTTTCAGGAGTCTATCGTTAAGAGCGTATGCCCAGTTTCACGCTTTAATGCTTATGCTAGAAGTGGCTTCATGTGACGCAATAAGATCATTTGCATTGGTCCAGCCACGCATCTTCGACTCGGGTACGGAGCGAAGCAGACAGAAACGAAGACGCCATGCTTGAGCTGAAAGATTAAAGTGAATCCGAGTAGAGTGGCTGATCAGGACTCGCGATTTGCAGCTGCTTGTGGCTGGGAAAGTGACGAGAAGATGAGCGGGGAGCAGAGAAGGCTGGCGGCCGTAATGTTCACCGACATCGTTGGATACAGTTCTCTAACTCAGAAGAACGAGCGGCTAGCTCTTGAGCTGCTGGAGGAGCACAGAAAGCTTGTCCGCCCAATAGTAGCCCGCCACAACGGCCGCGAGATAAAGACGATGGGCGATGCTTTCCTCATAGAATTCGGAAGCGCTCTCGAAGCAACACAATGCGCGATAGACCTACAGAAGACGCTTCACGACCATAATCAACAGTCAACAGTCGAGAGACGCGTTCATCTGCGAATCGGAATTCACCTCGGAGACGTGCTTCAGCGACAGAGCGATGTTCTCGGAGATGCTGTCAACATTGCGTCGAGAATTGAGCCATTGGCGGAAGCGGATGGGATCTGCATATCCGAACAGGTCTTCGACCAAATCAGAAACAAGATTGACTGCCCAATCGAGAACCTTGGGTTGCTTCAATTGAAGAACATAGATTACCCGATTGACGTACACAAGATCCTGTGGGAGAAGGACGAGACTGCCAGCGTGAGTCTGGACAGGAAGCGAATCGCTGTGCTGCCGTTCCTGAATATCAGCCCGGACCCAAACGATGCATGTTTCGCGGATGGGCTTACGGAGGAGCTGATAGCTCGGCTCTCAACCATTAGCGGGCTCAAAGTAATCGCCCGAACATCCATAATGCGGTTCAGAGGCACAACCAAGAGCGTGGGCGAGATAGGGAAGGAACTGAAGTCCGGCACAGTACTTGAGGGAAGCGTCCGTAAGGCAGCGAACAGACTGCGAGTCACTGCCCAACTCATTGATACCACGACTGAAGAGCACCTTTGGGTACAGAATTATGACCGGCAGCTTGAAGACGTTTTTGCGATTCAGACAGAGGTTGCCCAAAATGTGAGTGATAACCTGCAAATGCAACTACTAAGCGAGGAAAGACAACACATCGAGAAGAAGCCTACCGGGGACATCAGCGCCTACACGTTCTACCTGAAGGGCAGATACTATTGGAACGAAAGATCCAGAGAGGCTCTTGAAAAGGCGATCAAGTATTTCGGAGAAGCTATCAGGAGGGACCCTGGGTTTGCTCTTGCCTACGCGGGGTTAGCTGACAGCTACATTGTGCTAGTGGATCATGAGCATCTTCCCCCAAGCGAGGGCTACCCAAAGGCCAAACAGGCAGCGAAAAAGGCGCTTGAGCTTGACGAGACACTAGCTGAAGCTCATACCTCACTCGGTACCATTCTGAGTCGCGAATGGGATTGGCGCGGGGCGGAAGAGGAGTACGCCAAGGCTCTAAGAAGCAATCCCAACTACGCAACCGCGCATCATTGGTACTCCATCCACCTTCTATGGTTTGGGCGCTTGGACGAAGCGATCAGGGAATTGAAGATCGCTGAAGAACTTGATCCCCTTTCGCCAATGATACGTTCGTATGGCGCTCTCGTCTACCTTGCTGCTCGACAGTACGACAGCGCGATGAAAGAGATTGATACAGCGTTGGAGCTTGATCCCAATTTCTTGCCAGCACATGACAATCGTATTGATGTCTATCTGGCGAAGTCAATGTACAAGGAAGCTCTGGCAGAAGCAGAGCTAGTGCTCCCTCATCTCCAACCGCTCACGACCGCTTTGAAAGCGGAAGTCGGATCTTATTATGTAAGGATGGGGCGGATTGAAGAGGCGAAGCGACTTTTGCGAGAATGCGAAGACGCTTCTGCGCATGAACGTGCTGAAGATGTGGGCCCTCATTATTTGGCGGCTATTCATTACAAGTTGGGTAACAAGGATCGCGCTTTCGAATGGCTTGAGAAAGCCTTCGAAGCCCGCACAATCACTCCCTTCCAAGTCAAACTTTCCCCGTATTTTGATGAGATGACCTCTGATCCGAGGTTCGATGAGCTGTTGAAGAAAACTGCCCGCTCACTCGACGCCGCGTAACTGCACACAAGGGACATAGCTCTCATGTTCGATCTAGGATCAGCCCAGACTCCCCTTTTCGGAACGATGCACGGGGTGGAATTCGAAGAGGTGCCTGAAGGAAAGCCTGCTAAGCTTGAGCCGAAAGCCTAGCTTCCGCCCTTTCCAGATCTCGTTTTGTCCCGAGCTTCCTGAAGATTCAGGCGGCCTGCTCCAATCGTTTTCTTGACACGAGAAAGGAGTAAGACACGAGAAGGGCCAGTAACAAGTCGGACACTGACAATCATATGCGCTTCCTTCATCCGGTTTCCATCCAAGCGCAGCATATCCATGATAAGAAAGCCGGCTTGACATAAACAGGTTCCAGTTGCATTCTGGTAGTGACAGCTCTATCCTAACCTAGTCAACAAGTCCCCTATGCCTCGCCGAGGAAACTGTTGGCAAATCTTTGGTAGATCTTGAGCTTCTCCAGCCCAGCGTTGATCCCGTTTTGCGCTTCTGGTACTCTATTCTCGTTGAAGTATCTTTCAACTTCTTCAATTCTGCCGATTCCGAGAATGGGGATGCAAGACTGCAGTAACCGAGAAAGGTCCCCTGTGCCCTCGTAGACTTGTCTTAGATGTGACATGCTGGACTTGATCCACGTCCAAGCCGTATCCCTAGCATGAGGGTTTCGTGTGATCGCTGAGATGAGGATCATCTGATCCTGCTTCTTCACTTCGCCTCCCTGAACCATCTTGAGCAACTTGGAAAGCAGTCGCGGCTCCTTGAATGTCGTTATCGAAACGAGCAGTCTCTCTTTCTCCTCATCAGAAGCGCTTTCCCTGTATCTCTTCACGATTGGTTCGAAATTCCCGCATGCTCTGGCGTACCCTACGGCAACTGCCTCTTTCATGTCTGGTTCGACGGTTTCGTATTTGTCGAACCTCGATCCGAGTTTGGCGGCATAGTCATCATCGATCATTGCTAATCTGACTGAGATGATGCCTCGCATCATGGAACTGATCTCATCGACCTTCTTCTCGAGAACTGCAAGTTGCGATCTGTGAAAATCTCTTGAAACCTCAACAATTCTCGGCCCTAGAATCGAGTATAGAAATGCGAGCTGGTCCGAGACTTCGCGTGCAGGTAGGTAGTCCTGCTCGTTCGAATACCTCTTGACGAGCGTTAGGTAGTCTGCAAACGACATCCTGCCTGCCAGAAGGAAGGCTATGGCGTCAAAGGCGATTCCCCATCTATCAGGTGCCGATGGCTTGGCTGCCCAGACGAGGTCGTCAAGTCCCTTGTAGTGCACCCTGTAGAAGCCTGTTCGATCGCTGTTCAGTTGTAGAGACTTAACGTTCTCAGCGTTGATTGTTTCTTCTTCCTTGTCCAGGAGTAGTCTCTTGGACTGGTCGTTGACTTTCATGATGATCGGTATCGGCCAGATTGCTTTCTCTTGTTCACCTGAGAGAAAGAATCTCTCTTGCCGGAGCACTATCTTTCCTCGATCGACAATCGCGGTCACGACTGGATGTCCAGGCTTGCCTATCCATTCGGTCATGATCCTCGCGACCGGCCTCCCAGAGCATTCATCCAATGAGTTCCAGAGATCAATTCCTGCGGCGTTCGAGAACCTGTAGCGTTCAAGATATTTCTGAACCCCCTTCCTGAACTCGTCGAGTCCAGTGTAAGCTTCGATCATTCTGAGAATGCTTGCACCTTTTCCGTAAGTTATCGCGTCGAATATCTGCTGTATGTCATCTGGGGATTTCACGTCAGCCTCTATCGGATGTGTGTTCCTCAGAGAGTCCATACTCATGGCAGGGGAAGTCTCATCTATCAGGAAGTCCTGCCAAGCATTCCATCCCGGGAATACGGCGTCGACAACTTTGTTGCCCATGAGCGTAGCGAAACTCTCGTTCAGCCAGAGATCGTTCCACCACTTCATGGTGACAAGGTTTCCAAACCATTGATGCGCCAACTCATGAGATATGATCTGTGCAACGCCCTTTCTCGTGGCAAAACTGCTATTCTTGTCGACGTACAGTGCGGCTTCTCTGAAGGTTACCGCGCCCCAGTTCTCCATCGCGCCCGCGGCGAACTCTGGAACACCTATCAAGTGAAGCTTCGGAAGCACGTACGGCGTACCGAAATAGGATTGATAATATTCAAGCGATTTCTTGGCAACCTGCAGGGCAAATTCTCCGTTGCGTGCTTTGCCAGGAGTTCCCGCAACTATCACGTCTATCTTGCCAAGTCGCTCCTTGATCTCCTCGAATTTGCCTATTCCCAAGTAGAGAAGGTAAGTCGACATTCGCGGCGTCTTCTGGAATGAAACTACTTTCTTGTCATCTTCCATCTTCACTGACTCGACTGGCGTGTTTGATATCGCGTCCACGTCTTTGTCGATTCTCACGGTGAGCTTGAATTCGGCCTTGCACTCGGGGCGGTCTACACACGGGAGCAGTCTTCTTGCGTTAGCGGCCTCGAAATCTGTCGTTATGATGTATGTGCTGTCGTACGGAGCTTTGTAGATGCCGGCCAAGGTGTCTGGGATCTTCCCGGAGTAGTGGGTTTCCAACGTGCCTTTGAAGGGGCCGCTCCTCACGGCCAAGTTTTCGCCTTTCAGCTCGAACCGGAAGATCTTTCCATTGCCCGATACATTCGAGACATGTAATCCCACAGAGTCCAGAACAATATCTTCGTTGGAGTCGAGTGTTGTGAGCAACTTTCCGTCGAATCTGAGATCTCTGAAACTCACATCAAGAAAGAGGTCGTAACGTTCGACATGTATAGTCATATGTTCGCCTCTTTCAGGTATCTGTGAATTTGGCTTGGATGTGACTGCCGTCGCAGAATGGCTTGTTGGCTGAGCTGCCGCAACGGCACAAGGTTACGCGATTTCTAGTCTCGTACTTGGTTCCATCTGATGACTCCAATGGTACACCGCCCTTCACCCAGACTGGCCCGCTGGCTTTCTGTTGCGGACCCTCTACTAGACTGATGGAAGGTTCAAGCTGAGGCTCAATTGGGTCCCCGGTTTTCTTATCCCAAACCACCAGCCTCCCTGAGGGACAGTTGCATGCTTCCTCAATCGCAGCCTCCTTTGACTTTGCGGCGCCAGATTCTCCGGTAAGCTTCCAAACCCCGCCTGCAGCATCACAGAAACGAGCAGAGATGCAAAGGTCCTGAGCATCGGTCAAAACAAGATCAGGCCCTGAGATCTTCTTGGCTTGCTCAAGGTACTTCTTCCGACTGGCGGTCTCGGTGCCGTCGAAACCAATTTTCGCGTGAGTATCGTCACAGTAGGGCATCTTTCTTGATTGACCGCAACGACAAAGATCATACTTCTTCTGATCTGGGTAGCGATGGCCTTTGAGCCACTTGACTGAGTAACCCTGACTGTCTGTCACTATGGTTTCCTTAGCCAAGGGCAAACTGCCGAAAACATGATAGGGCCCGTTCTCAGCCACGACTATCCTACGGTCCTCTTTTCTCGACCGTTCTTCCTTTTTTTCGGACATGACCTATCCTGACTCGACTGTTAGTGAATCGCATATTTAACAAGAAACCGGATTGACTTGAATCGAGGACCAGCAACATTGATTGATATGAAGATGCACAGGAACGGAATCCTGGCAAAGGGATGGGTTGGACACGTCTGATGGCCATTCGCATTAGGAGAGCGAATACCAACGATGCTCAGGGAATAGCGACGGTCCACATTGACACATGGCGCACTACCTATCGCGGAATTCTTCCGGACGAATTTCTTTCCAGTTTGTCTTATGACCGGGCGCGACGTAAGTGGGAGACGACCTATCTCAACCCGAATAGCCGAGACGCAGTATCCGTTGCGGAAGACGAGTCTAGGAACATTGTGGGATTCGCAATCTGTGGGCCTGATAGAGATAACGACCCTGTCTACAAGGGCGAACTTTACGGGATATACGTACTTCAGGGAATGCAGCGGCAAGGTATTGGAAGGCAGCTCATGCTTGCTGCTGTTCAAGATCTGAAGAGTCGGGGTTTCAGTTCGATGCTAGTTTGGGTGCTGGCCGACAATCCTTCGAGATGTTTCTACGAATTACTGGGAGGAGAGCACGTGCAAGCAAGGAATATCACCATGGGCGGCAAGCCGCTCAAAGAATTCGGGTATGGTTGGGAAAACTTAGATTCAATACTTGCGAAGTGAAGAAGTGATCCCACAGGTTCTTTGAGGTCTGCTACCGGGGGGACGGTCTCGTGTGCGCGCGCCATGAGACCCACACGAGAAGGCGACCTATGCGACGAGGGGTTCAGCTATCTGCTTTTTGCGTCTGCGTCTCACCGAATTCACAATTGCCAAGAACTCAGCCTCGCTGAGCAATTCAACGCCTTTGTCGCAGTATTGTCCTGTCTTTCGCTCGATCTCACGATCTATCTCCTCGCGTTCTTCGTGGGTCGTATCGATCCCCAGCCTTCGCAGCCACTCTCTGACCTTAATGCTCATCTTCGCCTCGCCCTGCCTTCAAGGGCCTCAATGCGTCCATTTCGGGCAATTGTCAATTCAGCTTCACCCAAGAACAAGGAAGGATTGCATTCGCACCGATGTAAATGCTGCTGAAACGCTTTACCGCTACCACTCAAGGAGATGCGGTTCAAATTGCGATGCCCGCACCAGCGTAACCACGTACACGCAAAACGACGGTTCATCGGCACTTACGTGTGCCACCGACGTTCGTCTAGTCTCCTGGTAACATGTGCCGTTGCCAATGTTTCACCAGCTAGGAACGGGGCAGTGGTGGATGTGTGGTACGCGGTGATATGTTCCACCATGTGTTTCCCCTATGTGTTACACGTGTCCGTCGTCTCTCACGTGGTTCGTCGTCGAGTACCTTGGTCCGGGATCATTCCGAGTGGGCGTCGGACACAGAAGAACAATAACGCAGGGAGACTCGAACTCATCAAGCGTAGTAGCGAGGACTACGACGGTTTCGCTTTCAGCTTCGCCGAATATGCATCCGCTAGTTTGCCGATTCTGATCATTAGCCAAATGAGAACTATCACTACTGCGGTTTCAAGTATCGTTGGAATTAGTCCGAAGCCGACGACGAAGTGCGCTGGTGGCGTTGCATCATTCACCCCCACCGACTCGATCCTGATCGTGCGCATGCGTACAGCGTAATAAGATGGTTGAGGATGATTCGTCCATTCCGCTTATAGCGGACTATGCGGTCTCGTTCGCAACCGGGTCAGGGAAAGTTGGCCGTATTTCAGGATCACGAAAGCAGAAACCATGAGGATCAACTGCCTCTCATCGGCATCTACTCATGTCTTCTTTGCGAGCGCCGCTTCAGCACCAAGCTTCGACTGAACCGTCATTACCGTGAAAGGCACGGAGAGAATATCCAAGACTATGAGGGAGAAGGCGGCGTCCTGGTCGTCTGGTATGCTTCTCATCTGATCCGCAGACTACGTGACTTCCAAGACGTCTATGGGCGCAGAGATCAACAGACCGACTAGGCGGTCTACGATGTCCACGAAACAGAATTCCACGAAGATACTTGCTGTTCTTCTGGTTCTGGTAATCGGATTTGCCGCGATTGCCATCTACTCCAGCATAGCCTTGACTGAGGAAAGCTCCAATGTCAACGCGCTTCAGAAAACGGCGGCAGAACTGCAGACCAGAAACAGCCAACTAGAGAGCAACCTATCATCACTGAACCGGCCTCAAAGCAACGTGACTATCTACGGAATTGATCCCGCGCGAATCTACGGGAACTCCAATCGCAGCGTTGTAACTATTCAAGGCTCGGAGGTGGCGATCGTTGACACAATCTTTGGGCCCCAGAGGGCCATAACGAGCGTGCTCGGGTCCGGTTTCGTGATCGACTACTCGAACTCGTACTACTTGGTCACGAACTTTCACGTAGTTGATGGCATCGTGAATGCTACGGTGACTTTCTGGAACGGCGAGGCTTACCCTGCCAAAATCGTTGGTTCCGACGCATACAGCGACATCGCCGTTATCGCCACCCAAGCTTCTCGCAGCGAGTTCTATCCCGTCAGATTCGCTCCGTCGTACTCTCTTGTGGTCGGACAGCCGGTGGTTGCTATCGGGAATCCGTTTGGCCTTTCTGGTTCTGTGACCTTCGGGATCGTAAGCCAGCTAGGAAGGACCATACAGTATCAGTCAGCAGGAGGCGGATTCTCCATCGCGGATGTTATCCAGTTCAGTGCTCCAATAAATCCGGGAAATTCGGGTGGACCGCTCTTGGATGTCAATGGAATGGTCGTCGGAATGACGACAGCTGTGGTGAGTGGTTCTCAGGGTGTGGGCTTCGCGATACCGTCCGACACCATATTGCGAGAACTACCATCGCTAGTGAGCAGCGGAAAATACGACAAGCATCCCTACATTGGATTCCAAGGTGTCGACATGAACTATCAGCTGTCACAAGTCATGGGAACTAATGCGACCTACGGCGTGTTGATAGAAAAAACGGTCACAGGCGGCCCAGCAGAGAAAGCGCAGCTCAGAGGCGGACAGCAGATTGTTACGATCGACGGACAACAGTACCTCATCGGTGGAGATGTCATAATCTCAATAGACGGAAGCAGAATCGTCAACTACGACGCGCTCTCAACCTATCTGGAGAGGCACACAATTCCGGGACAGATAATTCGGGTCGGCGTGATCAGATCAGGCAGCTACCTAGAAGTGCAAGTCACACTCGGCGGCTACTGAGCAACGGACATAGTAGTATGGCGTCATTACTCGAACCGTCGTCAGTCGTTTCCATCCTTTTGCGTGTGAGTGGCGTTGTACGCAGCACTCAGGAGCCATGTAGGCTCATAATCCCGGGAACATGTTTTCCATGAATCTCTTCCGGTAGGGGCTGATGTTACTTCTGAGCAGATCAGTTAGCACGTAGTAGCTCGTTTCAAAATCGGCTCTACTATCGTTATGGAACTTCATAACCGGCATCGTGGAAGGTGAGGACTCCCACATCTTATCCCAAGCTTCGATGGATCCTACCAGGTTACGGTCTCGGTTACGCCTTTCCAATTCCGCTCTACTCACGATCATGACCACAAGCAAGGGGACAACGTCCTCAACCTTCGTCCTGAGCAGGAACTCGCGTGTGGAATTTCGAGGCGCCGTGCAATCCAGAACCACGTTAAGCCCTCTTCTCAGGGCAAGGTCGCGCAGTGAAGCCAAGCACGTGTACACAAACTCCTCATCGGATGACGGCTGAGAGACACCGTAGAACATCGAGCGAACATCATCTACGCTTAGTCTTACGAAGGTTGGATTCTCAGATACAAGCCGCTTCGAGAGCACAGTCTTGCCAGAGCCCGGATATCCACTAAGGACGATATTCCACAGTTTCCTTCTGAAGCTCAGGTTTCCTGTCTCCTCAAGAGTGCGGATTCAGTTCTCACACACGTGATGAGATGGATTTCTACGTTTTCGTCACGTACGTTCGTCCGTATGGTGAAGATGCCTTCGCTCGCCCCAAAAACAAGATCCTAGTCGTCCTGAAAAAAGAACAAGAATACCGGTATCATCATTCATCCTGCGTTATCATCAATTTGAACTAGCGTGTGTGGTCTGGTGGTGCGCGCACACACACAAATTCAAACGAACGACACGTGGAGGTTCAAATTCGAACGCCCGCACCATGAGACCCACACACAAAACAGCCGGACGGGTCTGCTGCTAGTGCCGCGCATATTCTGCTTATTGGAGCAATCGATACTTCGAAATCGCCGTGTTTGTTGGCTTCCTGCTGCTTATGCAGTTATTCTTTGACTATGTGCAACAGATTCCCCTTGAGACATGGTTTGGTGACTTACAGTCGACTGCCGGGACTTGCTCTCTCTACGGTCTCTCTAAGTATCTGTTGATTTCCGTTTCCGCGTTGTCTGCAGTAATGAAGATCGGCACGTTCTCCATTCCTGTGGCTATGTAGCTTGAGAGCAACCACCGTCCTGGCGAGAACTCCAGAGTCTTCTCGAGTATGCTCGGATCGATCGTGAATGTTGTGCTGACGAGACTGCGGTCATACTGGCGAGGCAGTGTGCCAACGAAGTAGGTGTGGAGCTGCTGAAGGGCGTTGGTGTTGAGGTAGGCGATTCTTTGTGTCGAGATGCATCCGCCAAGTCCGTACTTGCGGCCTTGTCTGAGGAGTGTCTCGACAGCGTCCGTGCATTCACGCTCGATTCCTCGAGCCTCAGAGGGCGCAGGAACAAACTCCTGAGCCTCATCGAACACGAACAAGACCCACGGCTTGACCTTGAATTTCCGCTTACGGTTCCAAAGCGTCACCCTAGTGAGGTCAATTGCGAGCTGCTTTATTGTAACGGGATCGGAGATCGAGAGGGAGATGAGTCGAGTCGGCCCCTCAAGGAGACGATGAATCTTCTCAGTAGTCAGTCCTGGCCTGCTTTTCTCCACGGCTCCTCTGCGAATATCCTCTAGGAGTTCATTTCTCGACGTTGCCCAGCCGTGCACATTGCTCTTCTCACTTACCTTGTACCGTTCCACGGCCCCCCGAGCTGTCGGGTCCAAGAATGCGACGAACTCCTCGTCGATCTCGTCTAGTTCGTTTCGGTTATTCTTGGTCATGTATTCGGTGACCGCTGACGATATGGCCGCGAGTGCTTCAAGGTAGACCTGCTTGCCCGAGCTTTCGCTCATCATGGAGCCTATGGCCGCTAGAATGTCCGTGTAGCGTGGGACCACGAACCTAGGCTTGACGTATCGTTCAACCCTGCCCAGCTCCATTATGCTTCGGAAGGCTTTGACTGGTCGCTCGTCCTTCTCAAACTCTCTCGGCTTCACGAGCGAGTCGTACAGCTGAGTTGCATCCTTGACTGGATCTTCCAGGACTATCTTGGATGGAATCGACTTGTCAGCGAACACGTCCATGAGCAGGAACGGATACTCCATCGAGATGTCGAAGATCACTACCTTCGTATCCTTGGTATGGTAGATGAGGCGGCGTAGAACATTCGAGAGCAGGTTCGATTTTCCGCCGCCGGTAAACGAGAAAACCCCGAAATGGTAGCGTAGTAGGTTCTCGAAGTTCACGTATATCGGAACCCTGGTCTTCTCAGATTCGAACATCTTGATGACGCCGAGACGTGGATCCTCACGTGCCACGTCGGTCGTCTTCAGTTTCTTCCAGTCAACACCCATCTCTTCCAGGATTCTACGATTGTACATCTGGTGAATCATGTCTTGGTTGAGGATGTGCGTCTCCTCCCCGACGATCGGATAGGAGAATCCCTTCACGTATTCTGGTTCGCTTTTGTCGGTGATGACTAGGTCGTAGTTGATCGGGATTGCTTGCACTTGGATCATCATGGTGGATCTGTCGTTGGAGTCCCAGTCCCGAACCGACTGCTGGATAATCTCGAACTGCATCGGATAGTAGCTCTGGTCTGACAAGCCGCGCAAGCCAAAATGCTCCGGCCGAATGCTGGCGATCTCTGCGAGAGTGTATCTCTCGCCGTCGGTCTTTGTAGCGCGGAAGTTCCGAACGGCGAGTATCATGCCCTCCTCGACTAGCCGCATGATGTCTCTCTGGTACTCGGCTTTCACGGTGCACTCGTATCGAGCGGTGGTGCTGATCTGTGTGGTCTCGGGCGTCGGGCCGTAGCGTGGGCGGACCATTGCCACACGCGCTTTGAACCTTCCATCGAAGTCTGTGAAATATCGCTTAGTGTCCTCTTCTCGTTGATTCAAATTCTGCTCTCCTTTCCCTAAACGTGCTCATGTAAAATACGAACTCGCGTAGATCATGATTCGTCATAATCCAATCCCTCGTCGTCTCAACGATTCTCATAAACTCACGCGCATGCCACTTCGCAACGTTATCCGCGATGAAGAGAGGCACATTATGACCGAACGCCTCAGGAATACTCGTGCTCGTCATCGCGGCCAGCATGACCATGACGAGGTTCTGAATATCATTGCGAGCCTCCTTATTCGGATAGAGTATGGGCCTCACCTTCTCCTCAACGCCACTATATTCGTGTGAAAGTGCGAATACATGGGCCGGGTTCGCGTCGAACTCTGGGTAGACTAGGCGGTCCGTGAGCAGCACATTGCTGCGCAGCTTCGGATCCTGCTCAGCCTGCGCGAGCTGCACATACGACTTCACGAACAGCCGCTCAGGGCCGACTCTGTTCTTTACGGCGCCGCTGACGAATCCTTCTCTGCTAGGCTTCTCATCTTTCCGGATCTCAGGAACCATCGTCTTGAAAGCGGTATCATACTCGATGAGCGTCCAGGGAACGGATAGCTTCTCCCAGTTGTGGACAGAGGCGGATTGAAGGAACATCCTATCGGTGTTCGGTATCTTCTCAAGTTCCTCGCTTGAGAGATCAAGATTCCACATCCGCTCGCGGCTGCAGATGCGCATCAGTTGTCGTCGAAAATCTCGGGCGGCTGTGTCTTTGGTGAGGCCGATCAGTAGAACGGGTCTCTTCCAGCATTCCTCGATTATCATGTTCAAGGCGAAGAGGGTCAGATACGCCATATCGACGGTGGTGAGCCAGGTGGGTTTGTCGTATTTCGTGATCATCATCGGGTTGGGGCGCTCGGTCAAGGGCTGATCGAGGAATAGGCGGTCCCCGATGGTGCATGTGAGTTTCTTCATTCGTTCCCATGCATTCTGGAACTCCTTCCTAAGCGCATAGCTGGAGCCTGACAACTCAACATACTTGGCCTGTTCGAGGCCGTCGAGTATCCTCTTGACCCTATGTCCACACTGGGCGTGCTCAAGGTGGAGTTTGTCGCAGAGCTGGTCAACTGTCAGCGATTTCGTGGTTTCGAGTTCGTAGAGAAGTCGTGGTCTGAGATAGTCGCCTCTAGGTGGGGGAAGGTCCAGTTTCTCGTTGAGGAATCTGTGTCGGCAGTAGATCATCTCCTCCATTTGTACTGGTTTATCTTCGAATTTGTAGCCGCAGAGTCCTGACTTCTCCTTCAGCTTCCTTCCAATGGCGGTGTCGCTGATGAGGGCGGAATGCTCGCCTGAGAGGGTCCGATCCATGAGTAGGATGCGCACGTCCTCGTCGATGATGAGCCTGTAGGCGAGGTAGAACTCTGAGAACGCCATTATCCAGTCGGCGATTCGCGAATTATCAAAGACCGCCTTATCATCGAGGGGCTTCTTGCCGCCGAGCGTGTCGACCATCGAATCGACATCAGACACCTCATTCACATAGAGCGGAACACAGCTTGAGATGCCCCGACCATGCTCAAGCAACTTCCCGGCGTGCTCGACTGATGGTTTCGCATCCCTGTGGAATGTTATCGAGCCGAAGGAGACGTAGGCGCCGCCGAAAAAGATTATCAGATCGAACATGTTTCGGGCATACTCGGTTCCGTCCACGGCGGCGAACTTCACCCGCTCGGAGCCGAACAGCTTCAAAGCGGTCTCGTGAGCCCGCTCCGCGCTGAAGTCTTGAATGATAAGGTTCGAGAGGAGCGTATCGTACACGTCGCTTGCAGAAGAGAATCGTTTACTGTAGTCGGATATGCGGTCTAAGGCGCCGGCTTTCAGAAAGTGGCCTGCTCGCTTCAGCTGGTTGCTGAGGAATGATGTTTCCATTTCTGAAAGCCTAGGCGTCAACCCATGCACGCTCTCGTTGCTTATCTGGGATGGAAGATCGAACGCTTATCGGGAGAGAGTTGCGTCAGCGAGTATTTAACACGGGCTCACAAGTGAAACTACTGTGCAGTCGCGAGGTCACATTCCCGATGTGTCCCAGGTGACGTTTAGAGTCGTCGACCATCAGACCAAACAGCTAGTGGTCAATCATGTTCGGGACCGGTCTTTCTTGGAATCGGGTCCGGTTCTGGTAAGTTGGCGGGGAGCTGGATCGTTCTCTCGGGCTGGTAGCTCGTGGGGCCGTATGCTTTCATGGTCCGGTTCTGGAGATGTTCACGAAGAGTTACCGATTCTGCGCTTGTCGGTGCATTCTAGCGTACTTGCGAAGTTCGTCCCGTGTTAGTGGGCCTTTCCTTGCTGAGCGCTTGCCTGTGATGATTTCGCGGATAGTCCCTTCCAATGGTTCCTCTCCTACGGCCATGAGATAGGCATTTACTATCGGCAACCCGGCTCGTATGCACTCTTCGGAAAGAACGGCTGATATTGCATCACGCCCCTCAGACTTGAAAATTGTGACAAGGCCAAGGGTGTGCAACGCTCTCGCCTCCGACAATACCACGCCCCTGAACCTCTTGTCATAGTTTGTGTGCAGATCATTCTCCAAATCCATGTGTTTGTGATGCTGCCCTCCTCTGGCCCAGCAGTGGCCTAGCCAGAGTTTGTAGAGAATGAACCCTTGGACGTGTCTCGAGTCACCTTTCCTGAGCGTTGGAATTCAATCCACTCTCCGTGTAATATACTACAACCTTATATTGTGGGATACCCGTGTCTTGGCGATGATGAGGATAATGGCGCAAACAGGTCCCCTAACGAGTCTGTTCGGAGACCCGCATGGGAGAGCGATAGCGAAGGTGCTCGACCAATCCATCCTAGTGGGAAACATGGAACAAACGATCCGTATGCTCGCTGACTCGACAGAACTAGACTATAAGACCGTTCAGTCCTCCTTAAGAAAGCTTGAGGGTTTGGGACTAGTCAAGAAGGGCCGGAAGGTCGGGAACGCTCAAACCTACAAGTTCAATGTCGAGTACCACCTACACGACCTTGTGAGTTTCGCCAGAAAGATGCAACTAACCCCGAAACGCCGCTAGAAACCACTGTTTTTTCCGATTTTCGGCGACAGAGGTCCAGCACGGCAAGCCGAAAAGACGCTGAAAACAAGAAGTTGAGGCAGTCCTCAACTGTACCAGCGTGCACCCTCAAGGGTGTGGCACGCCTTGGTTTTCGATCACGCCCTCGAACACTTCGATAAAGCATGGTTGTTGTAAGGAGTTGGCCTCGAAGCCTGTGCTCGCATGGGAAACCGCCTTTCCAAGTAAGAACCAATCTCATCGAGTTCGCGCATGGGTGTTAAACACCCCAACGAGCCGCGTCAAGACTCTCCAAGAAACTCCCGAGACTCAAATGTGCAGGTTCCCGTCGCTAGCGAAGGCAAGACAAGGGACGAGGCTCTGCGTAACGCGAAGGAAGCGATTGAAGCTTACCTAGAAGTCAAGGCGGAACAACTCAAGCAGCGAACCAGAGATAAGCTCGTAGTGATTGTCGAAGCTGCCTCTCTCTCGTAGCGTGAAGTTGTCAGAGCCCTCGGCAAGGTCGGCTTCAAGATCGGTAGGCAGAACTTCTCAGCTGGGCTCGGAAGTTTGACTCTCTGATCTCGGACTCGACATGTGATACAAGAGAATCGAGGTGGGTGGTCTGCGCAACAGGCCATGTTTCTCGCAATAGTGTACGATCTCGCTGACTCTCCCTCTCCTCACCCCAGGAAGAACAGTCATTTCACGTCCGCACAACGGGCATCGCATGCAAGATCAATGTACTAGGAGACCTGTTTCACCAGATAATCGCGCGTAGACTGTTGTGTGTAGATGAACTCAGGATCCCCTGCCGTCCTGTCCCCTTCTGTGCGGGTGTCCGCCTCGCACTGTTGCAATGGCAATGTCGCCACGGGGGTTGCGTCTTCCTCGGTCGTGCGTGGTCTGTGTCATCATCTCGTCCCTGTCAAAAGCCACGTCTTGGCCGGGCTTACCTAGGAGGTTTCCTTACAACGTCTTCTTGAAGATCCATCGTTCCCTGCCGAGCTTGCATACTTTGGTGAAGCCCGCGGAATCGAAGAGATCTGGAGTACCGTTCCAGAACATATCTGAAGAATGCCTCCGCTTAGGATCTACCGGGTAGGCTTCAACCACTTCGACGCCATGTTCTTTCATGTAGCGGATCGCACCGTTCAAAGCCGCTCTGGCGACGCCTTGCCTTCTGTAGTCCCGGTCGGTGAAGAAACAGGTTATTCTCCACAGGTCTCCTTGATGCGAAGGAGTATAATCCCTCATGTTGTCTATGCGTGGCAATTCTTCGCTCGGACCGAACTGGCACCAGCCCACAGGTCTTCCGCTATGATATACTAGCACGCCATGCGCTTTCCGACGCTCCACTAGGGTGTACTTCTCTGCTTTATTCTGCGCTCGGCTTCTCTCTCTCCAACCACTTGCGACATGGTAGAACATGCACCAGCAACCGCCTTGCACCCCACCGTGCTTCTCGAATAATCTTTCAAAGTCACCCCAAGTTGAAGGCGACAGCTCCTTCGTCTCGTAATGGAGTCCCACGCCTGCTCCTTCCGTCAATTCCGAATCTCTCTTCTCCAATTTGAACCCTCAGGAGAGGAGAGTGGTTTTGTATGCGGGTAGCTTGGTGCGCACACACACGAGAGATCGTCTACCTCGCTAGTGTTTTCTGTTTTCTTCTGAGTAGGCTAGGTAAGGGTAGTATGGAGCCTTGAGGTTCATCTTCCAGAATTCTGCAAAGATTTCACCGAAGTGGTAGATGGCTTCTATTGGTAGTTGGTAGAGCACCTGCTCAAGTTCAAAGCTTTCCTCGCTTCCGTCACGAGCGATCCTCTTTACGGGTCTTCGTAGATCCTCTTCAGTGATTCGCGCAAACAATTTGCCTGTCTTGGCATCCACTTCTGTGACATACTTCTTGATGTCCTCCAAGTTCCTGAACTCCTCGAACCTGTGTGTAGTGCTGTTACCTAACCCGGACAGTCTGTAATGCAGCCAAGTGTCCTCGTTCATCACGGTGTGAAGTAGGACATCCTTTATGCTCTCAAAGCTAAGCCCACGCGCTTTAGTGAACTCTTCCTCGGGTAGGCGTTCAAGCGCCTCGATCAGTCTCCCACGTGCCCTTTTGAAGTAGTCGAATAACTCCTCGTAACTCAGCAAACCAGACATCGTCCAAATACCAAATGGTACTCCAATTTGACGCTTTACCTTGCGTGACTGTGATACGGTTTGTGCGAATATCGTAATTCGAACCGTCGGTTGGCGTCGTGTTCTGAATGTGTGGGTACCTTGGTGCGGGCGTCTAGGTTTGCGTCGTCGCATGTCAAGTGATGTGAGGGCGGGCTTCTACTTGCGGATATGTCGAACTCTCATTACGTGTTGGAGCGCTTTCTGGACAGGTCGAGCGGATGATGTCTCCGAAGATGCTTTTACGGGCTGTCTTGAAGATAGGAGATGGTCGCTATGAGTAGTATCCTCAAACTCATCCAACAAAGACAATCCGCAAGAGTCCCCTTCGACCCACGCCGCCCGATCGCCAAAGAAGACCTGAGGCAGATACTAGAGGCAGGGAGATGGGCGCCCACAGCTCACAACATGCAGAACTTCGAGATCCTCGTCATCGATGACAACAAGATTCTAAAGAAAATAGGGAACATCAAATCTCGTGTCTCAGTAGAGTTCCTGCGCGAGAACTACGAACAGCTCTCGTTCTCGGAAGACGAGTTACTCAGAAAGAAGGTCGGAATACTCGGCACCATGTTTCCGCCTTCATGGAGAGACCCTTCCAAGATAGAGAAGACCGCCCGTGAGAGTATGTCTAGGTCCCTTGATCAGAGTGTCAATGGCAGTCCGGTCCTTCTGATTGTGGTCTACGATTCTAGGAAAAGAGCGCCTGCTTCGCAAGGGGATGTCTTGGGTTTTATGAGCCTTGGCTGTGTTATGCAGAATATGTGGCTCATGGCCCAATCGCTTGGGATCAGCCTTCAGATACTGAGCAGGTTCAGCGGAGAACCTGTAGAGAAAGAGGTGAAGCAGACTCTCGGCATCGCCGAATACATGAACATCGCTTATGCTATTCGCCTGGGTTATCCTGTCTCTTCGTCAGCTGGATACCTGAGAGTACGTCGCGATGTTGAAGCATTTGCCCACCACAATCGGTATGGAAATAACGGCATTAACTAGGGAACCATGGCTCTGATTTAGCAGCACCTAGTCCGGAAGGAGGACGCAAGAAAAGGTTGAGGAAGGTAGCCGACTCTTCGGATCTCGAGATTTGCGAATTCTCTTAGGCCTAGATCTTCCTGGTCGCTTCGATGATCTGAGTGAATGGCATACCTATCTTGCCTAGCGCGCTGCTTAACGCATCGTCGTCGGGTAGGCTGGTGCGCGCACACACACAAATTCAAACTACGCTGTCAATCGAGGGTTCAAATCACGACGGCCGCACCACTAGACTCACACACACAACAAACCGCGGATCTTCATTGTCATCTGATTCCAAGACCTGTATGACCTGCAAGAGAGAAAACTCAGCCGAAAACAAGCATTGTAGCGGGTGCGGATCGCTTCTGGAAACGGGGGGACAATGCGGGTGCGGATGCAAATCCGGCTCCTGTTGCTAAAGTTCCTTTGACGGCGAAAGGGGGTGCGCCCCCTCAAAAAAGGCCCGCTTTGCGTTCTTTCTTCTTCTCGCGTGCTTTCGCCACCTTCTTATCTCTACTAGCCGTCCACGCTTTCTTAGCTCCCCTACTTCTCTTGCTTGCCATACATTAGTCACCTCTCAGATACAATGTAGCACTAACGCTCGAATAAGCAACTTCCGATGAGTAAGAGGAAGGGCGAAGATTCGAACGCGCCGCAATGGGCCAAGGTTTTGCGTGATCTTGTGGAACTGCGCGACACGACGCTAAAGGAGTTGGTCACTCAGGAATGGCAGGACTGATTTCTGCTCGCGGAGAATTCTCGCGTCCGGGTTTTGAACCGTGTGTGTGGGTAGGCTGGTGCGGGCATCCGAATTTGAACCCTCGTTCGCCGTTTCGTTTGAGTGTGTGTGGGTACCTTGGTGCGGACGTTTGGATTTGAACCAGTACCTCACGCGTCGTGGTTGAAACCTTAAACAGTCGCTTCCGTTTGATACCATGCGATTCAGGATGTCAGCTCAGTCAGGTTATAATGTGGCGGCGCTTTGGGAGATTCTCACTGACACTGTACATGCGCTTCCCATGTACAAACATCACAAACGCTACGTAGAGAAGAATGTGCTCCCTGAGAAGCCTCGCATATCCGCGAAAGAGATGGCCCTGGTGGCGGGCATGCCGCTTGGCGAGGCGATCGTGATCCTTGAAGAGCTGAGGCCTTCTTCGAAGGGAGCGGCTGAGGATGAATCGAAGGCAAAGGCTCCGGCCGGCAAGAGTCTTCTCGATTATGGTACCAAGTGACGCAATGATCTGAAGGCTCGTGTCTTGTCCGGCGTCGTGTCGATCTCAACCGCTGAGTTTACCCTGAAGAGCCATCCGGTCCGCCAGCTCCTTATCCGACTATTGAAGAGGCACATCAGATTCAATCTCAAACGGTTCGGGCTAGAGAATTACAAGATCATACAGGCGGGGGGATTACTCGTCGTGGCCGGTCTCGACGATGCGGAGAAGACAGCGAAGGAGCTGGCTCAGATATTCGGTGTCGCTCACGCCGACGCGTGCCAACCAACCCGGCTGGATTTAGGGGAGATCGCTGAATGCGCGGCCAAGCAGGCGGAACAGAAACTGAAGCCCGGCGAAACATTCGCGATTAGAGCACGCAACTTTGAGCCTTCAAAGATCAGAGGCAAGGAGATCGAGATACGTGCAGGCTCGGAGGTCCTATCGCGACTTCCAAGCGGCGTGAAAGTGAACCTGAGTAATCCGGACCACACAGTCCGCGTATTCTACGGTGCCAAGGAAGCTTACGTCTCGTCCGCACGGTTCAACGGCCCCGGCGGACTACCCGTAGGCTCGCAGGGAAGCCTTCTGGGACTCGCAACTGACCCCGACCTCGCACCGCTAGCGTTCTACCTGTTGATGAAGCGCGGAGCCATGGTCTGGCCCGTCATAGCCGACCTACCCCCCCTAGGGGGGGTACCCCCCGATCAGACCCTCGAGGGCTTGAAGAGGCTAAGGCGGTACGTTCCGAAGAACACGTACACGGCGCGACTGATCAAACTCGACGAGGAAACAAGAAAGGCGTTAGCCGCTGTCAGCCCGGACGTGCAGAGGATCTTCTGTGTCCGCTTGGCGTTCCGAGCGGTCAAGCATCTTGCTCGTAACGCGTTAGGGCTTGTGACCCCTGACAAGTTCGGCCAAGGCGGAATAGAGTCCCTGAAAGACCTGAGAGCGGCCGACGAGGTCGCAGCATTCCCCGTCTATCGCCCACTACTCACACTCGATGAGGCAGACATGCGGCGACAGCTCGAGGAACTCGGATTAACCCGACCCGAGACACTGAAGACCGCAACGCAGCCCCCGTCCGGCGGATACGAAGTCCTCATCGATGAAGTTAGAACGCTCGAGAAACGCCTCCAAGTAGAGGAGTTGGCTCACAAGATCGCAGCCGACTCGAGAAAGATCCAAATCGATTTTCCGTAGGTCGAGCGGACGAATGTCACGAGAGTGTCACTTTAGTTCTTCCGCTAACCGTACAGGTGCAACTCAACCCATTCGTCTGTCAGGTGCGCACACAAATCCAGACTATGACGGCAAGTCAACTACCATTCAAAGTATTCGGACAATTCCGGGGGAATGTTCTCCTTGTCGACTTCGAAATACTCGACGAGAATGTTGTCCGGGGCGGGTACCATGACGTATTTCATGTACCCGAGATCCGTTATCCCCTTCCTGAAAGGCACACCCATACTCTGTAGTCTCGCATATGCTTCCTCAAGCTTGTCGGTCTGAATACCGAAGTGGTGAATGCTCCCCCTTCCTGAATACTTTGGAGGCTGGTCATAGAAGTGAAGTCTCCCTTTGCCGATCTTCATGAAAACGTTCCGCGCTCCGGCGATGGTGACATCTAGGACTACCTCCCCGCCGAAGGCCTTCTGGTAGAATTCCATGCTCTTCGCTAGGTCGGAGGCAAAGATGTGAACATGATGAATATGATTCACTCCGAACTACCTCGGAAGAATAGAAACCGGCACCTCCAAGATCAACGTTGCCTAGTGCCTTCGGAATCTGTGGCGCGATTCTCGGAGCGTCTGTGCCGGAATGAACCTTCATGGGAGAAGCGATACTGCTGCGAGTCTTTCGGTGCAGGCGTCCGGATTTGAACCGTCGTTAGTCGTTGTTTCAGTATTCTATGCGTGGGGTTTGTCATGTGCGAGCGCTTCGATTTCGCTGGCGCCAATTGCTATGGCTTCGCTGAAGGGAGTCTGCCTGGTCAGCGTCCGTAAGCCGTCAGGCGGGGAGTCCAGCAGTCTCCTCGTCGCATCCAGTAGGCGCTCAGTAGTGACTTCTCCTTGAGGCACAATCTCCGCTAGGCCAAGCTTGGAGGCTCTCTTCGCGTTCCCGTACTGTTCGGTATGGTCTGGGATCGGGATGAGGATCATTGGCTTCCCGAGCATAATCGACTTCATTATGGTCCCGTGGCCCGCCCGCGAAACCACCACGCTCGACGCTTCCAGCACGTCGTACTGATCTTCAATCCAACCGTAGACTGTCAGATTGCCATCACGGACAGGCGCCGATGATCCATTAGGTTCACCTCGAGAAATCACGACCTCATACTCGCTCGGGAACCCCCCCAGAGACTCCAAGAGCAAGCCTGCGAGGACAGTGCGCTCGGTCTTGGGGCCGCTTACGGCAGCGTAGATCAGCGGTTTTCGACTGGCCGAAAAATGTGACCTATTTAAAGCGCCCCTGCTCGACCGTTTCTTCGGCTCATCTGACACAATCGGACCGATCAGCTTGACCTTCTTCTTGTACCGTTTCGGGATAGCTAGGTTGCTCGCGGAGATCGTGTAGGGAGCTGGAAAGTCGGGAATGAGCATCAGGTTACTACTAGCCCAGATTCCCCCGAGCAAGGTTCTGAAGAACGGCCAGAATATGTTCGCAATTAGGAAGAACAACCGCTCCACGGGAGTAATCTTCTTCGCCGACGGCCTCTTCACAATCTCCATTCGGAACTGATTCAGAATCAACGCAACGGGGACACCCATCAGTTTCCCGGCAATGAGGGAGGAGACACGCGAATCAGAAAGCACAACATCAGGTTTGAAGCGTTTGATGTTTCTGATTTCGGCTGTGAGTTGTTCGAGGAATCTTTTCACTCCGAGCGAGAATCCGCTCGTGGTCGCGGTCATCTTGAAATCAACAGTTCCGTCTCCTTTGACCCTGAATCCGATCGAGACTGTCGGAAGAGTGGGTAGTCCGCGCCTCCGAGCATAGTCCAGCCCGTCCGAGTATGTGGAGTAGACTATCTCCGCGCCCTGCGAGACTAGTGCGTCTGCGATGGGTTCACATCTCGTTATGTGACCAAGCCCAATCCCGCACGGTGCGACGTAGACTCTCAATAGCAATCGCTCTACAGTTCTTTCAGGTGAACTTCCCCGTTCGGTTCAGTCTCTTCGAAGATGATCGCCTGAAACTTCTCTACCTTTGTGCCCTTGTCCAGCCATGCGTCAGGTTGCAAACCCGCCTTGAGGCAACAGTTGCTGAGGAACTCCTCTGCATCCCATTTCCATTCAGGCGCGACCTGTGGAAGCAAGAGTCCGCGGCGGGCTCCGCGTCCCACTATCAGTCCGTCTTGGCCGATCTTAATCTCTTTCGCGCGTTCAATAGGCTGCTTTGCAGTTAGTTCCTCTGGAACTGTCAGGACGCTCACTTCCACCACAACGCGTTCTTTGAACTCTGGAAGTTCAACGGGTTCAAAGCGTGGGTCGCCAGTAGCGGCCTCTATGGCCGATCGGATCGTGGCAACGGCGAGCGGGTCAGTCGGGAACGGATATCCAATACAGCCCCTGA